>Ga0209297_1000007_pt1 | contig 289396 bp, 276 predicted proteins | sample S_130805_MF_Meta_FD_187322 | JGI IMG/M metagenome (GOLD analysis project Ga0209297, IMG submission 187322) | Freshwater microbial communities from Lake Simoncouche, Canada to study carbon cycling - S_130805_MF_MetaG (SPAdes) (version 2) | ecosystem: Environmental > Aquatic > Freshwater > Lake ...
AGCAGCCAACGAACCGAAGTTCGAGCCCAAACTGTTGGTTCCAGAGGTTCCGGCCGAACCTGCCCGCCAGCTACTGACCGAAATAATGCTCGCAGATCGTTGGGTGTGTTCAGTCGCACGCCTTCAACGCTGGCGCACAGTCGGCGAGGGGCCGCAGTACTTGAAGATCGTGGGGAAGGTACTTTACCGGCTCAAAGACATTGAGGCCTATGAAGAAGCCTGTCTGATCCGGAAAGTGTTCTAGTGGCGCACCCAAGGAGGTCCCGAACGGGTTGTAAATTGTTCGAACGACTTGGAATCAGTTCGAAATAGTCTTGGCGGAGAGGGAGGGATTCGAACCCTCGGTAGGGTCGCCCCTACGCCTGATTTCGAGTCAGGTACATTCGACCACTCTGCCACCTCTCCTGCATCGATGCGGTTTGTCGAAACCGCTTGATTCTATCAGGGGCGCAGTTCGCTCAATCCACCCATATAAGGCCGCAGCACCTGCGGCACCGTGACAGACCCATCGGCATTTTGGTAGTTTTCCAGCACCGCCACCAGGGCGCGGCCAACCGCCAGGCCCGAACCGTTCAAGGTGTGCACCAACTCGTTTTTGCCCTGTGCGTTTTTAAAGCGCGCTTGCAAGCGCCGCGATTGGAAGGCCTCGCAGTTGGAGCAAGAACTGATCTCGCGGTAAGTGCCTTGTGCGGGCACCCAGACTTCCAAGTCATAGGTTTTTGCAGCGCCAAACCCCATGTCGCCCGTGCACAAGAGCATGACGCGATAGGGCAACCCTAGTTTTTGCAAGATGGCCTCAGCATGAGCGGTCATCTCTTCCAAAGCGGCGTTGCTTTTCTCGGGGTGAACGATTTGTACCATCTCGACTTTGTCAAACTGGTGCTGCCTTATCAAGCCGCGCGTATCCCGCCCTGCACTGCCCGCTTCTGAGCGAAAACATGGGGTGTGGGCGGTTAACTTCATGGGCAAGTCAGACTCGGCCAAGACCTCGCCCCGCACCACGTTGGTCAGCGTGACTTCAGAAGTGGGAATCAAATACAGCGCCTGGGTGTCTGGCACGGCTTGCGCGTCTTGTCCGCCTTTTTGGGCAGCGAATAAATCGGCTTCAAACTTGGGCAACTGCCCCGTGCCGCGCAAAGTTTCTGCGTTGACCACATAGGGGGTGTAGCACTCGGTGTAGCCGTGCTCTTGGGTTTGTGTGTCGATCATGAACTGCGCCAGCGCGCGGTGCAGGCGTGCAATCTGACCGCGCATGAACGAGAAACGCGCACCTGACAGTTTGATGCCAATGTCAAAATCCAAGCCGAGTTTTTCGCCAATGTCCACATGGTCACGCACTTCAAAGTCAAAGTGCCGGGGGCCTTGGTCATTGGGGCTCCACTTTCGCACCTCCACGTTGCCGTGTTCATCTGCGCCCACCGGCACGCTCTCGTGCGGCAAGTTGGGCACGGCCAGCAGCATGTCTTGCAACTCTGCCTGCAAAGCTTCTAGGCGCAGCGCCGAAGCATCTAGCTCGCCTTTTAAACTGGCCACCGCGGCCATGATGTCGTCTGTGCTCTCGCCTTTGGCCTTGCGCATGCCAATTTGTTTGGACAAACTGTTGCGCTGGCTTTGCAGCTCTTCGGTGCGTGTTTGCAGTGTTTTTCGCTCATTTTCTAAAGCACGAAACTGCTCAACGCTTAAAAATACTTGTGGCGATTTACGGGTTTCCAAACGTGCCACTGCAGCGTCCAGATCTTTGCGGAGTAAAAGTATGTCTAGCATGGTTAGATTGTAGTTTTAAGCCCTTTGGGCATTGGGAATTTAACGGTTTCAGTCACGCCGTCGAGTTTGCGAATGGAGGTGGCGCCCAAAGCGCGCAAGCGCGTGATGACGTCTTGCACCAAGACTTCGGGGGCCGAGGCGCCGGCAGTTAAGCCCACGCGTGGCTTGCCTTCAAACCATTCATTTTGCAGCTCATCGGCATTGTCAATCATGTGCCCATGCGCGCCCAAACGGTTGGCCAATTCACGCAAACGGTTGCTGTTGGAGCTCGTTGGGCTGCCCACCACGATCACCACATCGACTTGGCCGCTCATCAACTTGACTGCGTCTTGCCTGTTTTGTGTTGCGTAGCAAATGTCTTGCTGCTTGGGTTCGCGCACTTTGGGAAAGTGTTTTTTGACAGCCAATAAAATTTGGGCTGTGTCGTCCACGCTCAAAGTTGTTTGCGTGACAACAGCCAATAAATCCGTTTGCCTCGGTTTAATTTTGGTCACATCCGAGCACTCTTCCACCAAATGAATGCCGTCTGTCAGTTGCCCCATGGTGCCCTCAACTTCAGGGTGCCCTTTGTGGCCGATCATGATGAACTCGTAGCCCTCTTTGTGCAACTTGGCCACTTCCACATGCACCTTGGTGACCAGGGGGCAGGTGGCATCAAAAATTCGAAAGCCGCGCTGATTGGCCTCATCTTGCACAGCTTTGCTCACGCCATGGGCACTGAACACCAAGGTGGCGCCTGGTGGCACATCGCTCAAGGCTTCAATGAAAATGGCGCCTTTGGCTTTGAGGTCGTTGACCACGTAGGTGTTGTGCACAATTTCATGGCGCACATAAATAGGCCTGCCAAATTTTTCAATGGCTTTTTCTACAATTTCAATGGCACGGTCTACTCCCGCGCAAAACCCGCGCGGCTGCGCCAATAAAATTTCTTGCACGCCCATCAAAGCACCCCAATCACATGCACCTCAAAGCGCACGGCTTGGCCGGCCAAGGGGTGGTTAAAGTCGAACAACACTGCGCCGTCTTGGCCCACTTCCAGCACGGCGCCGGCGTAGCTGGATTGCCCATCCGGCGTTGGGAATTGGACCACATCGCCTTTGGCATAGGGCACTTTGGGATCACCCAGTTGGCTGACCAACTTGGCGGCCACCCACTGCGTCATGTCCGGATTGCGCTGGCCAAAGGCCACACCTGGGGCCAACTCGAAAGTGGTGCGAGCGCCCTCTTGCAACCCCAACAAACACGCCTCGACGCCCGGGGAGAGTTCGCCCGAGCCCAAAGTCAAAGTGGCGGGTTTTCCATCAAAGGTGTTGATGATATTGCCCTGCGGCCCTTCAAGGCGGTAGTGCAGCGTCAAAAACGATCCGGATTCAACAGTGGTCATAAGTAAAAAAGCAATTCAATGAAGGCATTTGCAGCCTGATGCAGTGGCTCCAAAGCCCTGATTTGGCACAGACTTGCAAAGGCCAGTTTCACCCATTGTAAAAACTTCTGACCCACGGGTCTGAGGCAGCCTCAAGGAGGGGCTTTTGAATGCGCTTAGAAGAACTTCCCCCCGATGTTCGTCCCCGCGAGAAAATACTCAACCGCGGCCCGAACGCCTTGAGCGATTGCGAGCTGTTGGCCTTGATCTTGCGCACGGGCATTGCCGGTAAAAACGTGTTGCAACTCTCGCAAGAACTGCTTGCCCCTTCCAAGGCCGCAGGCGCCCAGAGTGGGCTGGCTGGCTTGTTCCAGGCCTCCAACACGCGCTTGCGTGCGGTCAAGGGCTTGGGGCCAGCCAAAACAGCCGAATTGATGGCCGTCATGGAGCTGGCCAGGCGCGCTATGGCGCAGCAGCTTGAAGTACGGCAATCCATGAACAGCCCCGAGGCCGTGCAGCTTTACCTGCAATTGCATTTGGCGCACAAAGACCACGAAGCCTTTGCCATGCTGTTTTTAGACGCCCAACACCGATTGATTGGCATGGAAACGTTGTTCAGGGGCACTTTGACGCAGACCAGCGTCTACCCACGCGAGGTGGTGCTGCGCGCCTTGCACCACAAGGCTGGCGCCGTCGTCTTGGCACACAACCACCCCAGCGGCACGGTTCAGCCCAGCCCGGCCGACAAATCTTTGACGCAAATTTTGAAAGCAGCCTTGGGCCTGGTTGACATTCACCTGCTTGACCACGTGATCGTCGGGCCAGGCCAAGCTTTGTCGATGGCACAAAAGGGGTTTATTTAAAGATTGAAACTTTATGGCACCATCGGCGGGTGAAATTTCAATCTCTGCAAGACCTTCAAAAAATTCAAAAGCAACTGGCCCATGCGCATGCGCAAGCTGTTGAGCAGGCCGCTTTGCAAGCAGCACAGGCACGTCAAAAAGAAGCTGAGAAAAATTTATTCACTCGCGCCATTGGCAAGGTCGCACCCTTGCCCCCCAAAAACCAGGCCACCTTGGCGCGCAAGCCCACAGCCCCCGTGGCTGTCCAGCGCCAAAAGGACGAAGCAGCGGTCTTAAAGGACGCGTTGAGCGACGAATTTGATGTGGGCACCCTCTTGGACACCGACGACGCGCTAAGCTTTCGCAGGCCTGGCGTGGGCCCTGAGGTGACCCGCAAATTACGCAAAGGTGAGTGGGCCATTCAAAGTCAGATTGACTTGCATGGCCTGCGCTCTGAGCAGGCGCGCGTGTGCTTGGCTGAGTTCATTCGCAACGCGCACAAACAAGGCCTGCGCTGCGTGCGCGTGGTGCATGGCAAGGGCTTGGGATCGCCAGGTAAAACGCCTGTGCTCAAGTCGAAAGTGAACAGTTGGTTGGTGCAGAAAAATCAAGTGATGGCCTTTGTGCAAGCCAAGCCCGCACAAGGGGGAGACGGTGCCTTGCTGGTTTTACTCGCGCCTGCGAGGCATTGATTCGCCTGGCCTGCGCGCTTGGCTGGATTTACTCAGCCGCCTGACGCAAAGTCTGCGAGACGGGCTGCCGCAACACCTGCGCCAAACCCCACCACCCTGCCAACCATGCCAAGGCTGCACCCGCCAACGAGCCCGCCAGGGGCACCCACGGCGAAGCGGTCCACTCGAATTCAAAAACAAAATGAGCCAAGCCCCAGCCCACCGCTACGGCCACGCTGCTGGCCAAAAATCCGGCCAACAGACCCACACCGATCAACTCTGCGCTTTGCACTTGGCTGAGCAAGCGGCCTGTGGCGCCTAGCGCGCGCAATATGGCAAATTCGCGCTTGCGCTCCTCACGCGTTGATGTGACTGCGGCCAGCATGACCAAGAGCCCCGAGGCCAAGGTGAAAGCAAACAAAAACTCAACTGCACGACTGACTTGGTCCAATACTTTTTGCACTTGATCGATGGTGGCGCGCATGTCTACGCTGGTGATGTTGGGGAACTGTTGCATCAATTGGCGCTCAAATGAATTGCCACTGCCAAGGGTTTTGGCGTCGGGCGTTTTAAAGGCTGCCATGTACGTCAAAGGCACATCAGGGATGATGTCGACTGGATACATCACAAAAAAGTTAGCACGCATGGAGCTCCAGTCCACCTTGCGAAATGATGTGATGCGCGCCTCAGACAGCACCCCGCCGATATCAAAGCGCAAACGGTCTTCCAATTTCAGACCCAGTGTTTGCGCGATGCCCAACTCCACGCTCATCGCATCTTTCTCATGGTCTGCCCAGCGCCCCTGCACTACACTGTTGTGCTCTGGCTTCTTTGCACTTGCTGATAAATTAAATTCGCGATCGACCAGTCGTTTGGCGCGGTCTTCTGCGTAATCAGCAGGGCTGACCTCGCGGCCATTGATGGCAACCAGACGGCCTCGGATCATGGGGTACCAGTCGTACGACTTCACACCCGCGTGTGCCAAGGCCTTTTGAAACTCTGGTGCCTGTTCAGGTTGCACATTGATCACAAAGCGGTCTGGTGCATTGGCAGGCGTGGCCTGGCGCCAACTGCTGATCAAGTCAGTTCGCAGCAAAACCAAGAGCAGCAAGGCCAGCAAACCAACCGACAAGGCACTGACCTGCACCACCGCGTAGACTGGCCTGGCCACCACTTGGCGCGTGGCCAAACGCAGCCAGCGCGGCGCTGAGTCTTGCGGCATCCATCGCCGCAATAGCCACAGTGCTGCCCAAGCCGCACCTGCAAAAATTAGAACCGCCAGCGCAAAACCTCCCAGGGTCATGAGGCCCAAAACCCAATCTCGACTGGCCCACAGCAAGGCCCCTGCAAAGCCCAACAAACCCGTCAACATGACGCCCCACGAAGCGGGTTGCAATGCACCCAAGTCACGCCGAATCACGCGCAGCGCAGGCACCTGGGCCAATTGCAGAACAGGAGGCAGGCCAAAGGCCAACAACAAAGTCAAACCCATGCCCAGACCCAAGACGACTGGCGCGCCTGTGGTGGCGGGCAATTGCGAGTCCACCAAGCCGGACAGCAACCACACAAACACGAGGTGTACCGCGTAGCCCAGTGCCACGCCGATGAGACTGGCCACCAGACCGGCACTGATAAATTCAAAGGCATAACTCAAGCTCAGAGTTCTTTGACTTTGGCCCAACACGCGCAGCAAAGCACAAGCATCCAAGTGCCGCGCCGCAAAGGAGCGCGCAGCCAGTGCCACGGCCACCGCGCAAAGCAAGGCCGCCAACAAGGCCACCAAGTTGAGAAATTTTTCTGCGCGGTCTAAGGTTTGACGCATTTCAGGGCGGCCGCTTTCCATCGACTCAATTTGTACACCGCGCACATTCGATTTTTCAACCTGCACTCGGGCCCACGCCGTGAAACGCTGCACGTTGGCAAGTTCTCCAGCCACAGCCATGCGGTAGGTCAAGCGACTGGCCGCTTGCACCAAGCCCGTTGCCGGCACATCGGCTTGGTTGAACATGATGCGCGGCGAAAAGCTCATGAAACCGGCGCCGCGGTCAGGCTCTTTGTCGATCAAGGCGGCAATGGTCAGGCGGGCCTGGCCCAGCCACACGGGGTCACCCAGCTTCAGGTTCAAAGCATCGAGCACCGCTGGGTCAACCCACACTGCGCCAGGCGGGGGCACATCGCGTGTGGTTTGAGCGCTGCCATCGCTTTGCAACAAGCTCATGCTGCCGCGCAGCGGATAGCCTGGCGCCACAGCCTTCAAGGCCACCAGTTTGGTTTCACCGCCTTGCGCTTCATCGGCCCGGGCCATGCTTGGAAAACTCAGTGTGCGATTGATTTGCAAACCTTCATCGGCAGCTTTTTGAAAAAACTCCGGGGGCGTGGTTTTATCGCTCACCACCACTGCGTCGCCACCCAAGAGTTGCCGCGCATCGCGCCACAAGCCTGCTTGCAAGCGGTCGGCAAAAAAACCAACTGCGCTCAGTGCAGCAACAGCCAGCGCCACAGAGAGCATGAGCATGCGCAACTCGCCTGAACGCAGATCGCGCCACAGATTGCGCCAGCCCAAGGCAATGGCAAAGCCGAGGCTTGCGGGCTTACTGCTCACGTCAGCTCCGGCTGCCACTGCATACGGTGCGCCGCGCTGAAACATAAAAAGCGTTTGTTGGTAGCGCGGCCAATGGCGCACAAGCCCACCCGCTCGGCCACTTCCAAGCCCATTTGCGTGATGCCGCTGCGTGAGACTGCAATGGGCACGCCCATTTGCGCGGACTTGATCACCATCTCACTGGTCAAGCGGCCCGTGGTGTAGAAGACTTTGTCAGCCCCTGAAATGTCGTTCATGGCCATCCAACCGGCAATGGTGTCGACTGCGTTGTGTCGACCCACATCTTCTATGAACATCAGCATTTGCTCGCCTTGAAACAAGGCGCAGCCATGCACAGAACCGGAGGATTTGTAGGTGGTCTCTTGCAATCGAATGGCGTTGACGATGGCGTACAAAGTCGCCTGTGTGATGTGCGCCTCTGGCAGCGCAATGGCATCGATGTCGCTGACCAAATCGCCAAACACGCTGCCTTGACCGCAGCCTGTGGTGACCACGCGAGCAGCTGTTTTGAGGCCGGATTGGCTCATGCCCTGGCGTGTTTTGATGGCTGCTACACCGGGCTGCCCCAACTCGCCTTCACCCAAGGACCAGTCCACCGTGACCGATTCAATTTCATCGACTGAGCGAATCAAACGCTGGTTCAACAAAAAACCCAAAACCAAAAACTCGGGGCTTGCGCCCAAGGTCATCAAGGTGACGAGTTCTTTTTTGTCCAGATAAACCGTGAGCGCTCGCTCCGCTGGAATGTGAACTTGGCAAGCATGGCCAAATTCGTCCTTGACCTCGATTTGACGCGTCAATTCGGCTGTGGCCTGGGTCAAGCGGGGTTTGGGCTGAGGAGTTAGATTCAAAGACATGGTGTACAAACAGATGCAAGCCTCAAGCCTAACGCAAAAAGTCCCGCGCTTTGCAGCGAGGGACTTTGAATCCGCCTACCGACAGGGAAATCAGGACTTTTTAGCGGGCGCAGGTGCTGGCGCAGCAGCCACATAGGCCCCTGGGTCAACGCACGCGGGTGTGGCGACCGGTGGGTTGGTCGTTTTACCGCTTGCCTTGGCCGTTTTGTAATAGTGCGCTGCAACTTTTTCGCGCGACTTGCACAATTGGTAGGCGCCAATTTTGTCGCCGTGGGCGGTTTTGGCTGCAGTTTCAGCAGCTTTGGCCTTGGCTTCGTCGCTGGGGGCTGGCAATTTGGCCCAACTGGCGCCAGCCAAGGTCAGGGCGGCCAACAAAATCAATGGTTTTTTCATGTTCAAGTCCTTCGTCTTCAGGCTTGTGCCGATGGAGAAATAGAGTTGGCCGATGCACTGGCACCTGGCAACTCTGAGCGCTGCGCAGGGATCTTGCCTGCCTTGACGTCGTTGTACCAAAGTTCGTGGTGCTCTTTGGCCCAGGTTTCGTCGACATAGCCTTCGCGCATGGCACTGTATGCGCCTTGCATACCCAGAGTGCCCATGTAGATGTGGCCCATGAACATGACCATCATCAACACAGTGGCCACGCCGTGGACCATGTTGGCAATTTGCATGGTGCTGCGTTCGTAAATCAGGCCAGGCACCAATTTGTCAAGCACCAAGCCTGAGGCCACCACGATCAGGCCCAGGCCCAAAACGCCCAACCAAAACACAACTTTTTCACCTGCATTGAAACGGTGTGATGGCACTTCTTGGCCCGAAAGCAAACCCCCACCCTTGAGCAACCAAGTCAAGTCTCCAGAACTGGGCAGGTTGTCGCGCACAAAAGTGACGATCACGATCAGCAGAGAAACAGCAAACAAGGGGCCGGCAAAGTTATGGACGTTTTTCAGCACAAAGCTGAGCCAGCCAAACAATGTATTGCCAATGACGGGCTGGATGAAAAACTTGCCATAGGCCATGACCACACCCGACAGCGTCAAAGCCACAAAGGCCGAGGCATTGGTCCAGTGCGCTGCACGCTCGAGCGGTGTAAAGCGCTCAATCTTGCGGCCTGTTTCAGCGCCATGCAAATTCATCGTGCCTTTGGTGTAATAAAACAGTGCAATGGCGAGCATGACGATCAGCAGCAAAGAGCCGCCATAGGGAATGATCCAGTTGTTGCGCACTTGGCGCCACGCCTCACCGGCATTGGTGAGCTTGGAGCCGGGGTACTGCACAAAGGGCTGAATCAGGTTGCCCGCTTCTGGTGCCTCGCTGGCTGGCAGGCTGCTGTAGCCGTTCACGCCAGCGCCCACTTGACGCCAGATGGGGGCATTGTTGCCGGGCTGAACCTTGGCACGCTCGCCATTGGTTTGGTCAGCGTATTTGGGGTCGGTATTCGCGTCTGGTGCGAGTGAGAAAATATTGGCGCTTTGCACACCGGCATCTGCTGCTTTGGCGGGGGCAGTTTGCGCCATCGCCCCCACAGCCGTCCCCATGGCACATGCAAGTGCCAGGATAAGGGTCACAACCGAAGTTCGATTCATGGTTTTTCTCCCAGGCTCAAGGTGAGCGGGTGTAGTCGTTCATGCCGTATTGAGCGCGCACTTTGAGCTGCTCAGCCCAGCTTTTTTTATCGCCCACCTTCCACTCGGGTGCTGTGAAAACGGCCACGCCGGTGCCCGTGAAAGGCGCTGCGTCTTGCTTGGGCTGGCCCACCATCTCTTGCGCTTTGTCGCCGCAAGCGGTCAAGGCAGCCGCAGCCAAGACGAGGGGCAAAATTTTCAAGCTGCTCATGATTTGGCCCCTTTTGCATCGGCTTTGCTGCCATAGGCAGTGCCCCAGCCCCAAACTTCTGCGCCTTTGCCGCGTTGCACCACGCGGTTGCGCAAGATGTCGGCGATGACGTCACCATCTCCGGCGAGCAATGCTTTGGTCGAACACATTTCAGCGCATGCTGGCAATTTGCCCTCGGCCAAACGGTTGCGGCCGTATTTTTCAAACTCAGCTTGGCTGCCATTGGCTTCTGGGCCGCCTGCGCAGAAAGTGCACTTGTCCATTTTGCCGCGAACACCGAAGGTGCCGGCACTTGGAAACTGCGGCGCACCAAAGGGGCATGCATAAGAGCAGTAACCACACCCAATGCAGACGTCTTTGTCGTGCAAGACCACGCCTTCTTCGGTGCGGTAAAAGCAGTTGACGGGGCAGACCGCCATGCAAGGCGCATCCGAGCAGTGCATGCAGGCCACTGAGATGGATTTCTCGCCCGGCACACCGTCGTTCAAAGTGACCACGCGGCGTCGGTTCACGCCCCAAGGCACTTCATGCTCGCTTTTGCATGCCGTGACGCAGCCGTTGCATTCGATGCAGCGCTCTGCATCACAAATAAATTTCATTCTTGCCATGTGTGACTCCAGTCAGTTGGGAAGGCCCTTAGGCTTTCTCGACGTCGCAAACGGTTGTTTTGGTTTCTTGCATCATGGTCACGCTGTCGTAACCATATGTGGTGGCGGTGTTGACCGCCTCGCCGCGCACGATCGGTGCAGCCCCATTGGGGTAGTGCGCCAACATGTCAGCACCTTGCCAGCGCCCTGAGAAGTGGAAAGGCAAGAACACGGTGTCCGGGCCAACGCGCTCAGTTACCAAGGCCTGCACATTCAAACGCGCCCCGGTGGGGGTTTTGACCCAGGCGCGCTCGCCGTTTCGAATGCCGCGCTTGGCCGCCGTTTGCGGGTTGATCTCGACAAACATTTCTTGCTGCAGCTCAGCCAACCAAGGGTTGGAGCGAGTCTCCTCGCCGCCGCCTTCGTATTCGACCAAACGACCCGAAGTCATGATCAGCGGGAACTTCTCATGCACTTTGTCGGCAATGTTTTTGTCTTGAATCGTTTTGAACAAGGTGGGCAGACGCCAGAAGGCTTTCTTGTCGTCGTGCGTGGGGTACTTGGCCACCATGTCGGGGCGTATGCCATACAAAGGCTCGCGGTGCTGCGGAATAGGATCTGGGAAGTTCCAGACCACAGCGCGTGCTTTGGCGTTGCCAAATGGGTGACAACCGTGGTTTTTCATGAACACACGGATCATGCCACCCGAAGAATCGGTCTTCCAGTTTTTACCTTCAGCTGCTGTGGCTTCGGCTTCCGTCAGCTCACTCCACCAGCCCAATTTTTTGAGCAACACGTGGTCAAGTTCAGGGTAGCCAGTGGTGATGTCTGCACCCTTGGAGTGCGAACCATCTTCTGCCAGCAAGCTCTTGCCTTCACGCTCAATGCCAAAGTTGGCGCGAAAGTTTCCGCCGCCATCCATGACGTGTTTGGAGGTGTCGTACAAATTAGGAGAGCCCGGGTGCTTGAGTTCAGGCGTGCCCCAGCAAGGCCATGGCAAACCGAAATAGTCACCGGTGAAGTCGTAGCCGGTTTCTTTGTCTTTGCCGCCTTTGGCTTTGAGCGTTTTCACATCGAACAAGTGCATGTTCTTCATGTGGGCTTTCAAGCGCTCTGGGCTTTGGCCGGTGTAGCCAATGGTCCAAACGCACTTGTTGATTTCACGCAAGATATCGTCCGGAATGGGTTCGTCCAAACCTTTGATTTTTTGCAACTTGTAGTTCTTGGCCAGCTCTTTGCTAAAGCCTAACTTCTCTGCAAACTGGTACATGATCATGTGGTCAGAGCGGCTTTCCCACAGCGGGTCAATGACTTTTTCGCGCCACTGCAATGAGCGGTTAGACGCCGTGCAAGAGCCACTGGTCTCAAACTGCGTGGCAGCGGGCAGCAAATAAACGGCACGATTGGGGTTGAGGTCTTCGGCTTTGCCTGGCATGGCGGCCATGGCCGCAGTGGCTGAGGGGTAAGGGTCGACCACCACCAACAAGTCCAGCTTGTCCATGGCGCGCTTCATCTCCAAACCGCGGGTTTGCGAGTTAGGTGCATGGCCCCAATAAAACACGCCGCGCAAGTTGCTGTCTTGGTCGATCAGCTCGTTTTTCTCGAGCACGCCGTCAATCCAGCGCGAGACCGTCATGCCGTTCTTGCCCATCATGGCGGGGGTGGCAAAGCGGCCTTTGATCCACTCAAAATCAACGCCCCAAGCTTTGGCGAAATGCTTCCAAGAGCCTTCGGCCAAGCCGTAATAACCGGGCAATGAATCGGGGTTGGGGCCTACGTCGGTGGCGCCTTGCACGTTGTCATGGCCGCGGAAAATGTTGGTGCCGCCGCCCGATTTGCCTACGTTGCCCAAAGCCAGTTGCAAGATGCAAGAGGCGCGGACCATGGCGTTGCCAATGGTGTGCTGCGTCTGGCCCATGCACCACACGATGGTGCTGGGGTTGTTGTCGTGCAGCATCTTGGCAATTTTGAACATTTGCTCTTCTTTGACGCCGCAAGCCTCTTCGACTTTGTCAGGCGACCACTTGGCCATCACGTCGGCTTTGACGGCGTCCATGCCGTAGACACGGTCGTTGATGTATTTTTTGTCTTCCCAGCCGTTTTTGAAGATGTGATAGAGCAAACCGAAGAGGAAGGGGATGTCGGTGCCAGAGCGAATGCGGACGTATTCGTCAGCCTTGGCGGCGGTGCGGGTAAAGCGTGGGTCGACCACGATCATCTTGCAGCCGTTTTCTTTGGCGTGCAACATGTGCATCATGCTGACCGGATGCGCCTCTGCAGCGTTGGAGCCAATGTACATGGCGCACTTGCTGTTTTGCATGTCGTTGTACGAGTTGGTCATGGCGCCATAACCCCAGGTATTGGCCACACCGGCCACCGTGGTGGAGTGGCAAATACGCGCTTGGTGGTCACAGTTGTTGGTGCCCCACAAGCTGACGAACTTGCGCATCAAATAGGCTTGCTCGTTGCTGTGCTTGGACGAGCCCACAAAGTAAACGCTGTCGGGGCCACTGGCTTTGCGCAACTCCATCATGCGCGCCGTGATTTCATTGAGGGCGGTGTCCCAGCTGATGCGTTCGTACTTGCCGTTGACCAGTTTCATGGGGTAGCGCAAGCGGTACTCGCCGTGGCCGTGCTCGCGCACTGCCGCACCTTTGGCGCAATGCGCGCCCAAATTGATGGGAGAGTCAAACACGGGCTCTTGACGCACCCAGACGCCGTTTTCAACGACTGCATCGACTGCGCAACCGACCGAGCAATGTGTGCAAACCGTGCGCTTGACTTCCACTTTACCGGCGCCTATGACCGAAGCCGCATTGGCTGCTTCAGCTTTTTTCACCAAGCTCAGTTGCGAAGCGGCCAGGCCCACGCCCACGCCCAAACCCGAGCGGCGCAGAAATGTGCGGCGGTCTAGAGTGGGCAGAGCTTGTGTCAGGCCGCGGCGCAAACTGTGCACAAACGGGGACGAGGCAGCACCCGAAGTGCTTGCATTCTTTTTAGTTAACAACATGAAACTCTCCAGCTAGAGGTGAGTGTTTGAAAAAGGGTCAGACCAAGGTGGTTTTGTAGTAGCGCTTGACGTGCTCACTCAACTCGTAGCCACCGCCTCTGGCAGGCTTGGCCTTGGAGCTGATCAGTTCGGGCACTGCGCCCCGCACTTGCGGCAGCAAACTGGCAGCAGCTGCCACCACGCCGGCCGTGCCTGCGCCGGCAAACAAGATGCGGCGGGAAAGTTTTGGATTTTGAGAGCTCATCAAATATCTCCGTCATTCGGTGCTTAGGAAAAACTTTTCATAGCAGTTTTGATACTACCAGTTTGAGGCCGATTATCAATGGGAAAACCCTTAGGGCAAAGCGCAATTCTCCAATGGGGAGGTTGACGTAAGTTTTATGTCAGCAAGTCAAAGCCTTGGGCTTCAATGGCCATGAAGGCGTGGGTGAATTGGGCCAAACTGCGATAGAAGCTGGCTTTGGGGTGCTGTGCAATGGCGTCGGTTAAGTTTTGGGCCCAGGGCTGCAGGTGCTGGGCAAAGAATTCACGCTGGTGTGTCAAATTGGCCACTGCCACATCGTCGCCTGCAATCAGGTAGCGCATCACCTCGCAAATGCAAGCCAAGTGGTCTTCGGTTTCGGACATGGCATCGTCACGCACTAAACCCAGGGCCGCCAAATCTTCGCGCAAACGGGCCACGGGTTTGTCATTCAAAAACCCGCTCATGTAGTGCGAGCCGTAGAGGTACACCTCGGGCTTGCCCACACCACCAAACAAGGCGTTGTATTCATTGGCGATGGCTGCGTCGCTGCCAGCGCGAGCCGCAGAGACCAACTCGCGCCAAGGTTCCTCCAAAAACCCACCTGCCACGGGTGCGTCCGTCACGGCCACGCGCAACTGCGCCAACAAAGCGGGCTCAGGCACTTGGTAAAACAATTGCGCCAACAGGCCGTAGATTTCAGCACGTGCGGTTTCTTCGTCCATGGCAGAGGAGGATGGCATGGCTGTGTTCATCGGGTTTTCAGGCATTTCATGTGTTGCGCGGTTTGGCCGGGATGTCGGTGATGCGCGCTTCGTCAGGGTTGGAGTGCATGTCGATCACGCGGCAGTCGCCACACATTTTCAGGCGCTCTAACGCCGCCCCCTGAAACATGCTGTGACCTGCCAATTTGCCCAACATGGACTCGATGGCTTTGAGTGTGCCAAAAGGCTTGCCGCATCGCACGCAGCCGAAGGGCTGAGATTGGTTGAGCACTTGGGCCTGTTTGCGCTCGGGGGCGCGCAGGAAACGGGGGATCAAATCGATCGCATCTTCGGGGCAGGTTTTGACGCACAAGCCGCATTGCACACAATTTTTTTCAATGAAGCGCAGCTGCGGCAACTCAGGGTTGTCGAGCAAGGCGCTGGCAGGGCATGCGCTGACACAGCTCAAACACAAAGTGCATTTGTCGGTGTTGATTTTCAAGCTGCCCAGCAGCGCGCCTGGCGGCAAGGCAATCACTCGGTTTTCTGGCGTCAGGCTCTTGGGGGCTTGCTCGCTCAAATGGTCCAAAGCCAACTCCAGCGTGCTGCGCTTTTCGGGTGCCACAGCAAACTTGGCAAAAGCTTTGGGGCCAGTTTGCTCAGTGCCAGACAAGGCCTGCAAACTGGCTTCTAAATCCATGGCGGTAGCAGCTTGAATCAGGTGGAAATGTGTGCCTTGGTAGCCCAGGCCATGCAACAAACTTTGCGCCACCGCCATTTGACTTTGCAAGCCTTCTACGTATTGAGGCGCTTCATCTTGGGTCGTCAAAACCAGCACTTGGCTTGCGCCCTGCGCCACGGCTGCAAGCCAGACCTCCAAGCCCAAACTGGCGGTGTGCCACAGCGCCATTGGTATCACGTGCGCAGGCAGGCCGTGAGCCAATTTCAGTTGCGCGGCGCGGCCTAATTCTTCAATGCATTTTTGACCTGCCACTTGGCTGTGCAACAACAGCGCAGCGCCTTGCCCGCCAGCGGCCGCGAAGGTCGACAAAAGTGTTTTGATCTTCAGGCCCTGCTCTTGCGCCAGGGGGTAAGCGTAGGTCAAGGCGCCACTGGGGCACACGGTGGTGCAAGCGCCGCAGCCCACGCACAAATTGGGGTTGACTTTGATTTGTTGGCGCGACTTGTCGCTGCTGATGGCCTCGGCCGAGCAAATGTCAATGCATGCGCTGCAGCCCACGGTCTCGTTGCGACTGTGCGCGCAGAGTTTTTGTTTGTAGGCGAAAAACTTGGGCTTTTCAAATTCACCCACCAACTCACGCAATTGGAGCAAGCTGCTCAGGTCTTGCCCGTTCCAGCGGAAATAGCCTTGGGGCGCTGCGTGTTGTAAAAAAGTGGGGCCGGCAGAGGCTGTGCGCAAGTCCAAAATGAGATCGAATTTTTCGGATTGATCCACAGGCGCACGGTTGAAATCAATGGCACCCGCAGCTTGGCAAACCTTCACACATGCCCGGTGCGACTGGCAAGCCTTCAAGTCAATTTGATAGTCTAAACCGATGGCGTTTTCTGGGCAAACCTCGACGCAAGCGTTGCACCTCGTGCATAAGTCTAAGTTGATGGGGTTGTTGCCCTGCCAAGCCAACTCAAACGCTCCCAACCAGCCTTTCAAGGCTTTGATTTGGCCAGAAATGATGGGGTAAATACGCTCTTGTGCACCGCCACCAGCCCCTGGGCCCTGCGCGAAAATGGTGACTTGCAAAACATCACTGACCAACGCGGCGGCTTTCTCTGCGGCGTCCAGCGGCCCAATGATGAGCAACTTGCCTTGGCTTTTAAAAGGCACGACAGGCACCGGTTCGGGCTCGGGCAAATGGGCCATCGCAAGCAAGGCTGCAATTTTGGGTGTGGCTTTTTGGGCATCCCGGCTCCACCCACCCGTCTCGCGAATGTTGACAAACTTGATGATCGAGACGGCGCCTTGCGTTTGCTCGGCCAACTCAGAGAAAAGCCGCCTCTCTTGCGTGCACGCGACCACCACGTCCTGGCCTGATTGAATGGCCTTTTGAAAGGCCCCGGCTTCGCGCCGGCACAAGGTGGTGTGAAGCGTCAGCGGTTCACCCAGGGCCTGCCCCAGCTTCTGGGTCTGAAGCGGCATGGTCTGGTTGCAGTCGCAAATGAGTGTGGTCATGTTGAGCCGAGTTTTGTTCAGATTCGCTTGAAGTGTCCGCGATATCCTTGGGTGCCGTGTCGGAGGCATTTTCTATTGCCGTAGGGGCGCACTGTGCCACAGCTTGATCGGCTTGGCCCTCTTCGGGGTTTTTGACCAAGCCTAAAAATTGCGCTCCCACCATTTTCTCGAGCATGCCAGGGGGCATGGGGTCGGGGGTGTTGTAGTCGCCAATGTAGATGTCCAGCCCATCCATCACATTGAAATGAGGATCGGCGAAAAGTTTTTTGACGGCGGCATTTCGTACTTCAGGTGGTACACCTTGGGTCATGAAAGACTTGAAATCTGATTCGTGCGTTAATTTTTCTACGTCGGCCAAGGTGGGCAGCGCTTGAGCTGCAGGCTCGGCGGGGGTCTGCTGCGCTGGACTCTTCACATTGGCCGCCAGCGCACCATCATCTGCAACCTGCGTGTTCAGCGCCTGCGGCGCGGTGGCGTCTTGGTTCACTCCTTGTTTGCTCAAGCCCTGTTTGCTGATCGTTTCTTGCTGCAAGACTTCTTGTTTGCGCTTGGACCAGCGGCTTAAAAAACCCTCGCTCATGAGCCCTCCATTTTGCGCCCTGATCGGTCGCTGACGCTGATTTTGGCAGGCTGTCCAAACCGATCCGTTAAAGCTCTGAAACTTTGAGGTCGTTGCCGCTTTTTTTCTTCAGGTATGTGGTGAGTTTGAGCAAATTCACGCATCCACTGCACGACATCGGCTGGCGCTGCCACTTGCTCGACCGTTTCTTGTGCATCGAGCCAGCGGCCTGCATCGTGGTAGCTGAGCGAGACGCGTTGTGGGCTGGGCATAGGGTCCGCCCCAAATGATGGCGCATCTTCCATGCGCCACATGACGAAAAAACAGGGCGCAGGCGAGGTCGCGTTGAGCATGTAGCCTTCAGCATCGTCGGGGTAAAGCTCGACTGAATGGCCAGGGAATATCCACAAAACGCCGTCTTGCGTTTCACGCAAACATCGGGCTTGCTCGCCGAAGTGGTCTTGCTGCAAGGTCACGTCGTCTAAAACCCAGCGCCATTCCTGCCAGCGGGCCATGGGGCCTTGAACACGCTCACGGCGCATCAACACAGCAACTTCAAGCTTAGGGGGTTGGCTCATGACCGCATGTTACCAACGATTGCTCGGGCTACAACCCCAAAGGGCTTCAATACGTTTCCAGGTGCAATCGGCCTTCTTTTTGAAGCATGGCGCCCAAGTCGCTCCAATTCATTCCGGCTTGCGTGGCCACATCGTGCAAGGCCACAAGCACGCCCTCTTCCATGCGCTTTAATCCGCAAACATAAATGCAGGTGTTGCCGTCTTTCAGCAAGGCACCCAAATCGGCCGCGCGTTCTTGCATCAAGTCTTGCACATAACGCTTGGGCTGGCCCGGGGTGCGTGAGAACGCAAAATTAATGTCGATGAAATCTTTGGGTAATTTTTGCAAAGGGCCGAAGTAGGGCAACTCTTGCTGTGTTCTGGCACCAAAGAACAGCATCAATTTGCCGCCTTCAAACTTGCCAGTTTGCCGCAACCGCCTGCGCCATTCGGTCATGGCGCGCATCGGGGCGCTGCCGGTGCCCGTGCAAATCATGACGATGTTGGATTGTGGGTGGTTGGGCATCAAAAAGCTGCTGCCAAAAGGCCCAATGACTTGCACCTTCTGACCCACTTGGAGATCACACAAATAATTGGAGCAGACCCCTTTGATGGCTTGGCCCTGATGGTCCTCTTTGACGCGTTTGACGGTCAAAGACAAGTTGTTGTAACCGGCCCGCTCGCCATTGCGAGGGCTGGCAACCGAGTACTGGCGCGCATGGTGAGCTTTGCCTGAGGCGTCTGCGCCGCTTGGCACGATGCCGATGGACTGGCCTTCGAGCACCGGGAAAGGCATGCTGCCAAAGTCCAGCATGATGTGATGCGTCTCGTTGGCGGTGCCCGCTTCGTTGACTTGAACATTGCCGACCACCGTGGCCGTGATGGGATTTTTGGGCCCGTGCAAATTGGTGTACGGATGGGCTGCAGACCAAGGCGGCACGGTGGCACCATGTGAAGCCGAATGAGGTTCAGCATTCACGCTGCTGATGGATTCTGGCAAAACACCCAAAGCTTTGAATTGTTCGTCGCTCAAGGCTGGGGGCAATTCATCCCACCCAAGCTGGGCCTCAACACTGTAGGCCTTCGCCCGCGGCATGCTGCGCCAATTGTCAATCGAGCCCGTGGGGCAAGGCGGCACGCAGGCCATGCAGTGGTTGCATTTTTGCGCATCGACCACGTAATTGCGATCGTCATGCGTGACAGCACCCTCGGGGCAAGACGCTTCACAGGTGTTGCAGCGAATGCAAATTTCCGGGTCAATCAGGTGCTGCTGAATCAGCAAATTTTCTGTGAGCATGGCATGAGACTAATCAGCTGAAACGAACATACTCGAAGTCTACCGGTTGGCGGTTAATGCCCATGACAGGAGGGGCAATCCAATTGGCAAATTTTCCGGGCTCGACCACACGGCCCATCAAGCTGCCCACGTAAGCGCGGTCTAGTGCGCTTGGCAACCATTCATCGACTTTGGCAGTCCACTCCGATTCGTTGACCAAGCGGCCATCGGGCGAGACTTTGATGCCAGCCAAGCTGCCAATGTTGCGGTGAAATGCTTTGTGCGGTACTTTCAATTTGAATGAAATGCCGGCCTTTTCAATCAGGCGATTCCAGCGCTCGACACCGCCCACCGAGTCTTTGATGTAGTCGTCGCGCAGCACTTCATTCAATGCGTTGAGCATGGGCACTTCTTTTTCAATCAATTGATTGTTTTCAACGGCCAATATTTTATAGGTGTTGCCTTTGAGCACGTGGTCGTCTGCGCGTTTGCCTTCTTCGTAGCGGCCTTTCAAGCCCGAGCTGTAAAAGGTGGCGGCATTGGAGGACTGGTCAGCACCAAACAAGTCAATGGTCACGCTGAAGTGAAAATTGATGTAGCGCTGCAAAGTTTGAAGGTCAATCACACCCGCGGCGCGCAGCTTGGCGGCGTCATCGGTTTTCAACTGGTTCATCATGTCCACTGTGCGCTGAATCACGCGGCCAATGCCAGACTCGCCGACAAACATGTGGTGCGCCTCTTCGGTCAGCATGAACTTGGTGGTGCGGGCCAAGGGGTCAAACGCTGACTCAGCCAAGGCACACAGTTGGAACTTGCCATCGCGGTCGGTGAAGTAGGTGAACATGAAGAAGGAGAGCCAGTCGGGCGTCTTCTCGTTAAAGGCTTGCAAGATGCGCGGGTTGTCTGCATTGCCGCTGTTGCGCTCGAGCAAAGCTTCAGCTTCTTCACGCCCGTCTTTGCCAAAATATTTGTGCAACAAATAAACCATGGCCCACAGGTGGCGCCCTTCTTCCACATTGACTTGAAACAGGTTGCGCAAATCGTATTGGCTGGGTGCGGTCAAGCCCAGATGGCGTTGCTGCTCGACCGAGGCCGGCTCGGTATCGCCCTGCGTGACAATGATGCGGCGCAAGTTGGCGCGGTGCTCGCCAGGCACTTCTTGCCAAGCGGCCTGGCCGATGTTGTCGCCAAAATGAATTTTGCGGTCTTGTTCTGCAGGGTTCAAGAAGATGCCCCAGCGGTAGTCCGGCATTTTCACGTGGCCAAATTGCGCCCAACCTTGCGGGTCCACGCTCACAGCGGTGCGCAAATAGACATCGAAATTTTGCGAGCCGTCAGGCCCCATGTCCTTCCACCACTGGAGGTAGTTGGGCTGCCAATGCTCTAAAGCGCGCTGCAAGCTGCGGTCTTCAGCCAAGTTGACGTTGTTGGGGATTTTCTCGCTGTAGTTAATGCCAGTCATGTCGAACTCCAAAAATTTATCTCTCAAACGCGGTTCAAGTCGAACTGCACTTTTTCACCTTTGCCATAGACCTTCAATGCGCCTTTTTCACCCACGGCATTGGGTCGCTGAAAAATCCAGTTTTGCCATGCCGTCAAGCGACCAAAAATTCGGGTCAGCATGTTTTCTTGACTGGCAAAACGCAAGTTCGCCTCCAAGCCCGTCAAGGCATCGGGCGACATGGAAGCACGCTCCTCCAGCGCCATGCGAATTTCGTCTTCCCAATCGATGTCGTCGGGTGCGGCAGTGACCAAGCCCAGCGCCAGTGCAGCTTGCGCATCCAAAGGCGCGCCAATGGCGCTGCGCACGGCTTGCATGGCGGGCACTTCCTCGTAAAAGCGTCGCGCCAAACGCGACTGGGCGTTGACCATGGGGTAGAACCCGAAGTTCATTTCGCTCAGCTGCAGATGCGGTGCTTTGCCTGCATCATCTGGCAAGGCCAACATGTAAGTGCGGTCGGCGCAAAAAGCCAATTCGGCCAAAGTGCCAGCAAAGCAAGTGCCAGGCTCAATCAAGGCAAACAAGCTGCGTGAGGACACGTCCAGCCTGGCCAAGGTGCGGCGCAAGTGGCCTATGGTTTCGCGGACAAACCAATGGTCTTTGTTGGCCAAAAGGGTCGCGTCACTGGCCAAGACATCTGCACTGTTGCCCACGGCTTGGAGCACCCATGTGCCAATGCCCAACTCATTGGTTCGCATGTGCAAGATGGCGTCGTCTAATTCGCGCACCATGTGCAAGGGCCACCACTGGGCGCCTGCGGCCATGATGCCGGCAATGTCTGTCGGCTGTTTTTCAATGGGCGATTTGACCGTGAATTTGGCCAGGCGTTTGTTTCGGTCAATCTCTACGCTCACATGGCTGTAGTGCAAGCGGTCCGCTTCGATCAGGCGTTCAATGGGCGTTAAGGCCACACCTTTTTCTTGCGCGGGGCGGTCGCTCTTGGCGGCCAATGCTTGCGCGCGCTGGCGCACCACGTGTTGAAATTGGTTGGGCTTGGCTATGGCGTCGACCAAGCGCCAATCGACCGCACGCTGGCCGCGAACGCCTTCTACGCTGGTGCAAAAAATATCCGCCAAATCGTGACGCACATGGCGCTTGTCGGTCACGCGCGTCAAGCCACCGGTGCCCGGGAGTACGCCCAGCAATGGCACTTCAGGCAGTGAGACTGAGGATGAGCGGTCGTCGACCAAAACAATGTCGTCGCACGCCAGTGCCAACTCATAACCGCCCCCTGCACAAGCACCGTTCAAGGCTGCAATGAATTTCAAGCCCGAGTGTTGGCTGGCATCTTCCATGCCGTTGCGGGTCTCGTTGGTGAACTTGCAAAAATTCACTTTCCAGTTGTGCGTGGACACACCCAACATGAAAATATTGGCGCCCGAGCAAAACACGCGGTCTTTCAAACTGGTGAGGACCACAGTGCGCACTTGCGGGTGCTCAAAGCGAATGCGCTGCAAGGCATCGTGCAATTCAATGTCCACGCCCAAGTCGTAGGAGTTGAGCTTGAGTTTGTAGCCCGGCCGTATGCCCGCGTTTTCGTCGATGTTGATGGACAAGGTGGCGATCGCACCGTCAAAGGCCAAGCTGATGTGCTTGTAGTTGGCCGGTGAGGTTTGGTAGTTGACGATGGGGGCGCTGGGCATGGGGGTGTTTCCGAGATGTCTTGAATCGTTGGACAGTTCAAAAATTTGCTTTGACCTGCGTCAACATGCAGTTTATTGCACTTATTGAATTGAATAAACATGCATTTTAGTGCATTTAATAAGTATTTACCCTGTGAATTGAAAGAATTCAGTTGGGAAGTTGCAATTGCTGACGGACCTTGGCACGCAAATCCGTGAAACAGTCGTCCAGGGCAGCCGCGCTGGTGTTGATCTGGATATCGGCCTTGGAGTAAAAGGCGGCTCGACCCTCCAAAATGCGTTTCAAATCGGCCATGGCTTCATGGCTTGCAGCCATGGGGCGCAAGTCCCCTTGCGCCGCAACGCGCGACATGTGGTCTGAGGCATCGGCCTGCAGCCACACGGTGGTGCAATGCGAAAGCAGCAAGTTGAAATTGGCTGAATCAGAGACCAAACCACCGGGCGTGGCAATGACCACTTCAGGGTAAATTTGAATGGCCTCTTCGAGTGCTCGGCGCTCGTAGCGGCGGTATGCGTTGGCCCCATACAGGTTGTGAATTTCACTGATCTGGCAGCCCGCAAATTGCTCGATCTCTCGGCTCAACTCGATGAATGGAAAACCCAAATCATCGGCCAAGCACTGGCCCAAGGTGGACTTGCCTGCTCCGCGCAAGCCGATCAAGGCCACGCGTGTTCGGCGCGCGCTGGCGTCCCCGCCTTGCCCAAAAAGCTGGGTCAACTGCAAGCGTGCGCGGTGCAGGTCTGCCTCATGCCGGTGGCCCAACAACTCACGGATCAATAGCCACTCCGGGGAGGTGGTGGTCAAGTCGCCCAACAATTCGGCCAATGAGCATTGGAGTGCATTGGTCACTTGCAACAAAACCAAGACAGAAACATTGCCTGTGCCGTATTCCAAATTGGCCCAATGCCGTTCAGACACATCGGCCGCCAAGGCAGCCGCTTTGCGGGTCATGCCTTTGCGCGACCGCAAATTGCGAACACGCTCGCCTAAAGCCAGTAGAAAAGGGTTTCGCACTGCTTCATGGGATGCATTGGCATCCAGAGAATGGCTTGGTGCTTCAGTCACTGAAGTCTCCATCTTGGTCTTTATAAATCGAATCAAGGGCAAACCCTAGATATCAACGGTGCACAAAGTATGCACTTTACTGCATACTTTGCAATGCGCAAGATAATGCATTCAAACCGATGCGGGAGAGGCCCATTTGACACAGCCAGTAACAGCACCCCCCACGCACTTCAATTTTGCCCAGCACCTGATTCTGGCCAACGCGCAGCGGCCCCACAAAGTGGCGCTGATGGACGACTTGGGCCAATTGACCTACGCCGCATTGAGCGAGCAAATCCGGGCCTGTGCAGCCGGTTTGCAGGCCCTGGGCTTGAGGCGAGAAGAACGCGTGTTGGTGTTGATGCACGACAGCAGTGACTGGGTCGTGGCATTTTTGGGGGCTTTGTATGCCGGTGTGGTTCCGGTGGCAGTGAACACATTGCTGACGCCGCAAGACTACACCTTCATGCTCAAGGACTGCCGTGCGCAAGCGGCCTTGGTTTCTTCGGCTTTGTTGCCTGTCTGGAGCCAAGCATTGGCGCTTGGGCCCCATGAAGTCCAACACGTGCTGGTCTCGCGCCATGCGGGTGAATTGCCAGCAGATGCCCAGCATTTTTCAACCCTCTTGTCTTGCGCCGACGCTGGCGCCTGCATGCCCGCCAACACGCTGGCCGATGAGCCGGCTTTTTGGCTGTACTCCTCAGGCTCCACAGGTCAACCCAAAGGCACCGTGCACACCCAAGGCAACTTGTATTGGACCGCTGAGTTGTATGGCAAAGCGGTCCTGGGCTTGAACGAGAACGACATCGTTTTTTCCGCTGCCAAATTATTTTTCGCCTATGGTTTGGGCAACGCCCTGTCCTTCCCCTTGAGTGTGGGTGCCAGCGTGGTTTTGATGGCTGAGCGCCCTACCCCCCAAGCCACGTTCAAACGCCTGACTGAGCAACAAGCCACTGTTTTTTTTGGCGCCCCCACCGGTTACGGTGGCATGCTGGCCAGCCCTGCTTTGCCTGAGCGTTCGCAAGTGGCTTTGCGCCTGTGCTCTTCGGCCGGTGAAGCATTGCCCAGTGACATTGGCCTGCGCTGGAGCGAGCGCTTTGGCTGCGAAGTCATCGACGGGATTGGATCGACCGAGATGCTGCATGTGTTTTTGTCCAACCGGCCCGGTGATGTGCGCTACGGCAGCACAGGCAAACCAGTGCCAGGCTACGAGGTTCAATTGCGCGGTGAAAACGGTGAGGTGCTCACGGGCCACAATGAGATCGGTGACTTGTTCATTCAAGGCCCAAGCGCCGCCTTGATGTACTGGAACAACCGCGAAAAAACGCGCGCCACATTTCAAGGCGCTTGGACACAAAGTGGTGACAAATATTCACGCGACACCGAGGGCTACTACACCTACGCAGGGCGCAATGACGACATGCTCAAAGTCAGCGGCATCTATGTCTCGCCCTTTGAGGTGGAATCATGCTTGGTAGAACACCCCAGCATTTTGGAATGCGCTGTGATTGGAAAAACCGACAGCGACGGATTGACCAAAACCAAGGCTTTCATCGTTCTCAAAGCAGGACAAAGCTTGACACAAGACGATGTGAAAGTTTTTGTCAAATCGCGCCTGGCCCCCTACAAATACCCACGCTTCATTGAGTTTGTGAGCGATCTGCCCAAAACCGCCACGGGCAAAATTCAGCGCTTTCGCCTGCGCGCGCAAGAAGCTGGCAAAGCCTGAGTCGCGCTGTGCGCGCGCCAGCGTATCAAGTGTCTTTAGAGACTTTGATGGTTGGAAATTTAGCTGAAAAATCTTTCGCCTTGTGCGCAATTTTGATCGCTACTTGCCGCGCTATGGCTTTGTAAATAGCGGCCACCTCGCCATCAGGGTCGGCCACCACCGTGGGTTTGCCGTTGTCTGCTTGCAGCCGAATTTGCATGTTGAGTGGCAATGCGCCGAGGTAATCCATTTGGTAATCGGCCGCCATTTTTTTGCCGCCATCGGCGCCAAAAATATGTTCGACATGGCCGCATTGGCTGCACACATGCACCGCCATGTTCTCCACGATGCCCAATATCGGCACGCCCACTTTCTCAAACATCTTGATGCCTTTTTTGGCGTCGAGCAAGGCGATGTCTTGCGGTGTGGTGACGATCACGGCCCCTGTCATGGGTACGCGCTGGCTCAGGGTCAACTGAATGTCGCCCGTGCCAGGGGGCATGTCCACAATCAAATAGTCCAACTCTTTCCAATTGGTTTGCCGCAGCAGCTGCTCCAAGGCTTGCGTGGCCATGGGCCCGCGCCAGATCATGGCTTCATCTTGATTGACCAAAAAACCAATCGACATGACCTGCACGCCGTAGTTTTCCATGGGCTCCATGGTCTGGCCGTCTTCGCTTTCGGGCCGGCCCTCGATGCCCATCATCATGGGCTGGCTGGGGCCGTAAATGTCCGCATCGAGCAAGCCCACGCGGGCGCCTTCAGCGGCCAAGGCCAAGGCCAAGTTCACAGCGGTGGTGCTCTTGCCCACGCCGCCCTTGCCCGAGGCCACGGCCACGATGTTTTTCACCTGCGGCAGCAAACTCACCCCGCGCTGGGCTGCATGGGCCACGATGCGTGAGATCACGTTGGCTGAGACATTGACCACCCCCGGCACTTGCTTGGCAGCCGCGATCAAGGCGTTGCGCAGGGCTGGAATTTGGCTTTTGGCAGGGTAGCCCAACTCGACATCAAAAGCCACTTGGCCCCCATCGATCACCAGGTTTTTGAGTGCCTTGGTCGAAACGAAGTCTTTTCCCGTATTCGGGTCGATCACGGTTTGCAAGGCTTGCAGCAGCTGTTCTGAGGTTGTCATGTCAATCTTTCGGTCAATGGCCCGAAGTTTAGCGGCAGGACTGCCCGCCAGCCCATAAAATCAGTGATTCCCCTACAAGTTGACCCCCCATGCCCGCAACGTCCGTTCAGCCCGCTTCGCGCCAAATCTTCGTGACCACGGCTTTGCCTTATGCCAACGGCAATTTTCACATTGGCCACATCATGGAGTACATCCAGGCCGATGTTTGGGTGCGGGCCCAGCGCATGCAAGGCCATGAGGTGCATTTTGTCTGCGCCGACGACGCACATGGTGCGCCCATCATGATCGCCGCTGAACAAGCAGGCATCACTCCCGCGCAATTTGTGGCCAATATCGCCTCCGGTCGCAAACCCTGTTTAGACGGTTTTCACATTGCATTTGACAACTGGCACAGCACCGACGGCGCTGAAAACCACGTGCTGGCGCAGCAAATTTACCGAGACTTGCGCGATGCGGGTTTGATTGCCACCAAAACCATCGAACAATTTTTCGACCCCGAAAAATCAATGTTCTTGCCAGACCGTTTCATCAAAGGTGAATGCCCTAAATGCGGGGCCCAAGACCAGTACGGCGACAGCTGCGAAGCGTGTGGCGCAGTTTATGTGCCCACCGACCTGAAAAATCCCCGCTCAGCCTTGTCGGGCGCTACGCCGGTGCTGAAAAAATCGGAGCATTATTTTTTCAAACTGTCTGACCCGCGCTGCATCGACTATCTGGAAAAATGGACGCACGAAAGCGGCCGCTTGCAGCCTGAGGTTTTGAACAAAATCAAAGAATGGTTTGCCAAAGATGAGCATGGACAAGGCGGCTTGAGTGACTGGGACATCAGCCGCGATGCGCCTTATTTCGGCATTGAAATTCCCGATGCGCCTGGAAAATATTTTTATGTTTGGCTCGATGCGCCCATTGGCTACTTGGCTTCATTGAAAAACCACTTGGACAAAATCGGCGTAGATTACGAGGCCTACATCAACAACCCTGCCGTGGAGCAGTACCACTTTATCGGCAAAGACATCACTTATTTTCACACGCTGTTTTGGCCCGCCATGCTGCACTTCAGTGGCCGCAAAACGCCCAACGCCGTGTTTGTGCATGGCTTCCTCACGGTCAGTGGCCAAAAGATGAGTAAAAGCCGCGGCACGGGCCTAGACCCTTTGAAATACCTCAAGCTGGGCATGAACCCCGAATGGCTGCGCTACTACCTTGCAGCCAAACTCAACGGCCGCAATGAAGATGTGGACTTCAACCCCGAAGACTTCATGGCCCGTGTCAACAGCGATTTGGTGGGCAAATACATCAACATTGCCTCTCGCGCAGCCGGTTTCATCAGCAAACGTTTGGGCGAAAAGTTGGGCGCCATCTCGGATGATGGCCTGGCGCTGCTCTCACTTTTGCAAGCTCAGATGGAGCCGGTGGCGCAGATGTACAACGAGCGTGATTGCGCCAAAGCTCTGCGCGAGGTAATGCTTTTGGCCGACCGCGTCAATGAGTATGTGGACCTGAACAAACCTTGGGAATTGGCCAAGCAAGAAGGCAAAGAAGCGCGCTTGCACGATGTCTGCAGCACCTGCATCGAAGCTTTTCGCATGCTCAGCCTGATGTTGAAACCCGTCATGCCCGACTTGGCCGCGCAAGTCGAGCGCTTTTTGAACATCGAGCCCATGCGCTTTCAAGCAGGCCTGCCCTTGTTGGGTGCGGGCCATCCGATTGCCGAGTACAAACACCTGATGCAGCGCGTGGACACCCCCCTGCTGGACGCTTTGTTTGAAGCATGATCGATGTCCAGTTTTTTCCGCCCCCGCCTGCTCGACTGCCTGATCGGCTATGACCGCGCGCAATTGAGCCGCGATGTCGGCGCCGGCTTGACCGTCGGTGTGGTGGCATTGCCTTTGGCCATGGCCTTTGCCATTGCATCAGGCCTGAAACCCGAAGCCGGGATTTTCACGGCCATCATTGCCGGCTTTTTAATTTCTGCTTTGGGCGGCAGCAAGGTGCAAATAGGCGGCCCAGCAGGCGCATTCATCGTCATTGTTTACGGCATTGTGCAGCGCTACGGCCTGGCCAATTTGATCATCGCTACAGCGGCATCGGGTGTGCTGCTTTTTTTGATGGGCGTGTTTCGATTGGGCTCTTTGATCCGCTTTATTCCGATTGCCGTTGTGATTGGCTTTACCAACGGCATTGCGGTGCTGATCATGCTATCGCAAGCGAAAGATTTCTTAGGCCTGCAAGTTGCCCACATGCCAGCTGATTTTTTTGGCATTGTGCATGCACTGAAACAAGCCATGCCCTCTTTGCAATGGCAGGCTTTTGCGCTGGCCTCGGGCTCTTTGTTGGTGCTGGTCTTGTGGCAGCGCTGGGTCATGCGAAAAACCGGTCTAGCTACACCGTCCAAGTTGATCAGTGTGCCAGGCTCGATTGTGGCTTTGATCTTGTCCACCTTGGCGGCGCACTTCTTGGCCTTGCCCGTCGAGACCATTGGCAGCAAATTTGGCGGCATCCCTTCTGCATTGCCCAGTTTCCAATGGCCTGAATTGAGCTGGAGCAGCGTTAAATATTTGAGCATGCCCATCTTCACTTTGACACTGCTCGGCGCCATTGAGTCTTTGCTGTGCGCGCGCATTGCAGACGGCTTGATTGGCGATCGTCATGACCCGAACCAAGAATTGATGGCCCAAGGCATTGCCAATTTCATCACGCCTTTTTTTGGTGGCATGCCTGCAACCGGCACCATCGCGCGCACTGTTACCAATGTCAAGAGTGGCGGGCGCAGCCCCATCGCAGGCATGGTGCACGCGCTCACCCTGTTGGCCGTGGTGTGGGTGGCCGCGCCTTTGGCCAACCACGTTCCTTTGGCTGGGTTGGCCGCCATTTTGATATTCGTGGCCTGGAACATGGGCGAATGGCGAGCCTTTGTGCACTTGCGCCAGTACCGACTTCCCTACCGCATTATTTTATTGGCCGTATTTTTCTTGACCGTGGTGGTGGACCTGACCGTGGCGGTGGAGGTGGGCTTGATCGGGGCTTGCCTGACTTTTATTTTCCGCATCTCCAGTTTGAGCCACAGCGAGACCTTGAGCGCCCACGAATTACCAGGCTTGGCGGGGCTGCAAGGGCAAGTCACCGCCATTCGTTTGTATGGCGCGGTGTTTTTTGGCGCGGTTAAATTGATCGAGGCCATTGAAAATCAACTGCCCACACGCGCAGTGATTTTGGACCTCAAAAACGTGATCTACATCGACTCTTCAGGGGTCGACGCCCTGATTGCATTGGCCCACCTGTGTCAAAAAAGGAAGGTGCGCCTCATGCTGTGCGGCCTTTTGAATCAGCCCCAAGACATCGCCAAGCGAAGCGGCTTGCTCGACCTGCCAAGCACCGATTTGGCCCTGGATTTGCAAGAAAGTCTGGCCCGCACCAGCCCCGGGGCTGTGAACGGTAAAATACCCCATTGACTCTTACTGAAAGCGCTTTGATATGTCGCTCATCGATATTTTCCGCCGCCCTGACTACCGCTCAGACGCAACCCAATTCATTGACCAATTGAAGGTGGAGCGCCCGCATTTGGATGCCGAGCAGCTTGAGGGGCGTGCCCTTTTGTGGAACGCCAGTGTCGACCGCCATGTGCTCAAAGAGTTCAATACCGGCCGCGTGGCTCAGCAGCCCTACGTTTATCAAACCAAAGGTTGATACTTTTGGAGCCCAGCGTCATTGAGAACGTCACCGGCTTGCCCCAGGTGATTGACCATGTGGCCGTGGCACGCCTGTATGGCGAGCCGCTTTTTTCGATGCCCAATGACCTCTACATTCCGCCCGATGCATTGGAAGTTTTCCTCGAGGCTTTTGAAGGCCCGCTGGATTTGTTGCTGTATTTGATTCGCAAACAAAACTTCAACATCCTGGACATCCCGATGGCGGCGGTCACGCGCCAATACCTCAGCTATGTCGACGAAATTCGCGAACACAACTTAGAGTTGGCCGCCGAGTATTTGCTCATGGCCGCGATGTTGATTGAGATCAAATCGCGCATGCTGCTGCCGCCTAAACGTGTGGCCGAAGGACAAGAGCCTGAAGACCCACGCGCTGAGTTGGTCAGGCGTTTGCTGGAATACGAGCAAATGAAAATGGCCTCCATGCAGTTGGGCAATTTGCCGCAATATGGTCGTGATTTTTTAAAAGCCCAGGTTTACATTGAGCAAAGCTTGGTGCCGCGCTTTCCAGAAGTTCATCTGCCCGAATTGCAAGAGGCTTGGCGTGATATTTTGAAGCGTGCCAAATTGGTTCAGCACCACATCATCACCCGCGAGGAGTTGAGTGTGCGTGAGCACATGAGCATTGTCTTAAAGCACTTGCAAGGGCGTCAATTCATCGAATTTGAAAACTTGTTTGACTCCCGAAAAGGCACACCCGTGTTGGTGGTGACCTTCATCGCGCTGCTTGAGTTGGCCAAAGAAACATTGATTGAAATCACCCAAGCCGAAGCATTCGCACCGATTTATGTGCGCTTGGCCTTCACCCCGGTTTAAGTTTCAAACCGATTCACCCCGTGCCTCACGCCCCATCAAGGCGGCCACAGCTTGTGAGGGTTTGAGCTGGCCGTCGAGCAAGGCCACCACAGCTTGCGTGATGGGCATGTCCACTGACAAGGCGCGCGCTCTTTGAAGCACGCTGCGCGCGCTGTAAACGCCTTCAGCCACATGCCCTAAAGAGGCCAGCGCCTGCGCCAAACCCATGCCTTGGGCCAGCAGCAAACCGACTTGGCGATTGCGACTTAAGTCGCCCGTGGCGGTGAGCACCAAGTCGCCCAATCCCGACAAGCCCATGAAGGTTTCGGCCTTGGCACCCAAGGCCAAACCCAGGCGGGTCATCTCAGAAAGCCCCCGTGTGATCAAGGCGGCTCGGGCATTCAAGCCCAAATTCAAACCATCACACAAACCGGTGGCAATGGCCAAGACATTTTTGACAGCCCCGCCAACCTCCACGCCGACGATGTCTGCATTGGCATAAACACGCAAGCTAGGGCTGTGAAAGGCCCCCACCAGGACCTCGCGCACGCTGGCCAAGGGGCTGGCAGCCACCAAGGCTGTAGGCTGCCCACGGGCGACTTCCAGGGCAAAGCTGGGGCCACTCAAAATGCCGGCCTGCAGTTGCGGCGCAACTTGAGCGCAAACCTCATGCGCCATCCATGCAGCAGGTGCAGAACCCGCACCCGCCTCAAAACCTTTACACAACCATGCCAGCGGCACAGGGCAGTCTTGCAGGGCCAACAGCATGGCTCTGAGCGCTGCCATGGGGGTGGCCACCACCACCAAATCATGGGCTTGGGCCAGTTGCGCCAAGTGCGCCATGTCGCAGGAAACGGCTGTCAAGCTGGGCGGCAGCGCAACCCCCGGCAAATAGCGCGTGTTGACTCTTTGGGATTGAAGGGCTTGGGCCGCAGCAGGGTCTCGCGACCAAAGGCTCACCCGATGGCCTGCAGGGTGGCCGCTGGCACTGATGGCCAGCGCTGTGCCCCAAGCACCCGCCCCAATGAGCGCAATCTTCAGGCTCACAACTGGGCCTTGGACTTGGTTTTATTGAACTTGCGGGGCGGCCGCTTGTTGGGCGGCCTCAGCTTGCTGCTGCTCGTACATGGCTTGGAAATTGATTTCTGCCAAATGCACAGGCGGAAAACCTGCGCGCGTGACCATGTCGGCCACATTACCGCGCAAGTAGGGGTACACAATTTGAGGGCAAGCAATGCCCATGATGGGGCCCATCTGGTCTTCTGGCAAATTGCGAATTTCAAAAATGCCGGCTTGTTTGCATTCGACCAAGAACACTGTTTTGTCGTCAATTTTGGTGTGCACAGTGGCGGTCACGCAGATTTCGTAGACACCTTCAGCAGCAGCGTTGGCCTGCACAGCCAACTGAATGTCCACGGCGGGTTGTTGCTGCTCGAGCAAAATGCCGGGTGAATTGGGTTGCTCCAACGACGCTTCTTTCAAATACACGCGCTGAATTTGGAACACGGGGGTGTTTTCTTCGGACATAAAAATCTTAGCTTTGCGGTAAATGGCCCAGCAGCCGCTTCTAGGAAGCCCCTGCTGCAGGGTATCGCGCATTATCGCTGATCGCAAAAGCTGGCCCCCATGGCCCAGCGCTGCTTCGCTCAACTTGCTTGGAGCAGTGGCAGCAAGCCGCCCTTTGCATCGAGCGCCACCAAATCATCGCACCCACCCACATGCGTTTGACCAATGAAAATCTGAGGCACCGTGCGCCGCCCAGTCAGGCTCATCATTTGCTCACGTGCATCGGGTGAAGTGTCAACTCGAATTTCTTCGATTTCCGTCACCCCTTTGGCCTTGAGTATTTGTTTGGCTCGCACGCAATAAGGGCAAACGGCGGTGGTGTACATCTTTACAGCTGACATGGCAACTCCAAATCAAAACATCAAGTCAAACTCAGACTGAGGACTTCTCTACCGGCAAACTGGCATCACGCCAAGCGCGCAAGCCACCCGACAAAGCCTGTGCTTGCTCGTAGCCCATCTTGCGGGCTTGAGCTGCCGCGCGACTGGCGCGTGCGCCGACTTGGCAAACCATGATCACCGGCAAGTTTTTATTTTTGACAATCAGCGGCAATTGGCTTTCCAGCTGCCCTAGGGGCACATTTTTGGCGCCACCCGCATGGCCTTGCGCAAATTCCTCAGGCTCGCATACATCGATCAGCACCGCTTTTTCACGGTTGATCAATTGCACCGCAGCCACCGTGTCCAGACCCCCTGAAGCACCTTTGAGCAACATGGGCCACATCAAAGCCGCTGCAGAAGCCAAAGCCACCGCCACCAGCATCCAGTTATCAAGCAGAAATTTCACAAAATACCCTTAAAAAGTTCACGCGCAGCCTGTTTTTCAGTTGCACGCCAGATTCGAATTCTAAAATGCAAGGCTGATCCCCGTTTTTTCCCCGTTTATAAAACCTTTGCCCATGTACAAACTTGTTCTCATTCGCCACGGCGAGTCCACCTGGAATTTAGAAAACCGCTTCACCGGCTGGACCGATGTGGATCTTACGCCCACCGGGATTGAACAGGCCAAAGCTGCTGGGCGTTTGCTCAAGGCGCAGGGCTACGAGTTTGACCTGGCCTACACCAGCGTGCTGCGCCGCGCCATTCACACGCTGTGGCACACCCTGGACGCCATGGAGCGCGAGTGGCTGCCTGTTGTCAACCACTGGCGCCTGAATGAGCGCCATTACGGCGCGCTCCAAGGGCTGAACAAAGCCGAAACTGCGAAAAAATTTGGCGATGAACAAGTGCTGGCCTGGCGTCGCAGTTACGACACCCCGCCACCCGCCTTGGAAGCTTCAGATGCACGCTGCGAACGCAGTGATTTGCGATACAGCCGCGTCCCCGTGCAAGATGTGCCTTTGACAGAGTGCCTCAAAGATACCGTTGCCCGCGTGATGCCATTTTGGAACGACACCATGGCACCCGCTATCTTGGCCGGGGATCGTATTGTGGTGGCTGCCCATGGCAACTCGATTCGTGCTTTGGTCAAATATTTGGACCAAGTCTCAGACCAAGACATTGTGGGCCTGAACATTCCCAACGGTATTCCGCTGGTCTATGAACTCGATGCTCAATTGAAACCCCTGAAACACTATTATTTGGGCGATCCAGATGCAGTGGCCAAAGCCGCCGCCGCGGTGGCAAATCAAGGCAAAGCTTAAAGCGAAGTTTAAAATTTCATTTCCCTTCCCAAACACCCCCTCGATAGTGGGTGTATATTGATCCGTTAGGAGGCCTTTCAAGGCAATGCACATGGGACAAAAACTCAAAATTATCGGCTGGCTCAGCTTGGGCGCCCTGGCCGGCGCAATGACCACGGTGTCGCTGCAAACCACAGCGCGAGGCGCTTTTGCGCCGCTGCCTTTGGAAGAGTTGCAGCAACTCGCAGCGGTCTTTGGCATGGTCAAAAGTGACTACGTCGAAAATGTCGACGAGAAAAAACTCATCACCGAAGCCATCTCGGGCATGGTCTCGAGCCTGGACCCACACTCGCAGTATTTCGACAAAAAAAGCTTCAAAGAGATGAGCGAAGGCATATCGGGTCGCTTTGTTGGCGTGGGCATTGAGATCACGCAAGAGGACGGCTTGATCAAGGTGGTCTCGCCCATTGAAGGGTCTCCGGCCGACCGCGCTGGCCTTAAAACCAATGACTTTGTGACCAAAATTGACGAGGCCTTTGTCAAAGGCTTGTCCATGAACGATGCCGTCAAGCGCATGCGCGGCGAGCCCAACACCAAAGTTGTTTTGACGGTGTTTCGCAAAGAAGAAAACCGCAGCTTCACGCTGACCATCGTTCGTGAAGAGATCAAAACGCAGTCCGTCAAGGCCAAGTTGATTGAACCAGGTTACGGCTGGATTCGTGTCTCGCAATTCCAAGAGCGCACGGTGGACGATTTCGCACGCAAGCTGGAAGAAATTTACAAGCAAGACCCGCAGCTCAAGGGCTTGGTGCTTGACTTGCGCAACGACCCTGGCGGTTTGTTAGACCCTGCAGTGGCATTGTCTGCGGCTTTTTTACCTGCCAACGTGACCGTGGTTTCCACCAATGGGAAACTCGAAGAAAGCAAATTCATCTACAAAGCGGCGCCGCAGTTTTGGCGTCGCGGCTTAGGCAATGACCCGATCCAAACATTGACACAAAACACCAACGGTGCGATGAAAAAAGTCGCCTTGGTGGTCTTGGTCAACGAAGGCTCTGCGTCTGCCAGCGAAATTGTCGCGGGCGCCTTGCAAGATCACAAACGTGCCATCGTCATGGGCAACCAGACCTTTGGCAAGGGCTCGGTTCAAACCGTGCGTCAACTCGGCCCCGACACAGCTTTGAAGCTCACCACCGCACGCTACTACACACCCAGTGGCCGATCCATTCAAGCCAAAGGCATCTTGCCAGATGTCATGATTGACGAAACTGAAAACGGCAACGTCTTCGCCGCGTTGCGCATGCGCGAGGCCGATCTTGAAAAACACTTGGGCAGCGGCCAAGGCGCTGAAGTCAAAGACGCTGAGCGGCAAAAAGCCAAAGAAGAAGCGCTCCAAAAATTGGAACTTGAAGCCAAGAAGCCAGTTTCCGAAAGGCGCCCGCCGGAGTTCGGCTCAGACAAAGATTTCCAACTCAACCAAGCCTTGAACCAGCTCAAAGGTTTGCCAGTCAAGATCAGTGCCACACTGGCTGAGCGCAAGGTAGAGAAAAAAGAAAAATGAAGCCGCGCCGCAGGACAGTAGGGCCATGACGGACGACCAACTGCTGCGCTATTCACGCCATCTCCTCTTGGAGGACTGGGGCATAGAAGGGCAAGAGCGCGTTTGCGCGGCCCACGCATTGGTCATTGGCGCAGGGGGTTTGGGCTCTCCAGTTGCTCTTTACTTGGGCAGCGCAGGGGTTGGTCGCATCACCGTGATCGATCATGACCGGGTCGATGTCACCAACTTGCAAAGGCAAATTGCCCACACGCAAGACCGGGTGGGTCAATTTAAAGTGGACTCAGTGCGCCAAGCCATTGCCCAAATCAACCCTGAGGTGCACGTTGTCCCCTTGGCTCAACGCGCAGATGCTGCGCTTTTGCACACTTATGTGGCTCAAGCCGATGTGGTGCTTGACTGCAGCGACAACTTTGCCACGCGGCACGCTATCAACCTGGCCTGCGTGCAACACGCTCGCCCATTGGTCTCAGGATCGGCCATCCGTTTAGACGGTCAAATTGCGGTGTATGACACCCAACAAGACCATGCCCCTTGCTATGCCTGCATTTTTCCACCAAACCAACATGTTGAAGAAACACGGTGCGCCACGATGGGTGTGTTAGCCCCTTGGGTGGGCGTGATCGGCAGCTTGCAAGCCAGTGAAGCTTTGAAAATTTTAAGCGGTATGGGCTCTGCGCTGGTCGGTAAATTGATGATGCTCGACGCCCGCTTTGTGGAGTGGCAAACCATTCAGACACAGCGAAATCCCCAATGCCCTGTTTGCAGCCCCTTTCGGGGCTAGCGCAAGGCCCCTACTGTGTTTTTGCCCGCCATGAGCCGCTAACATCTCAGAATGCGCACAATCGAATCTTGGTTGCCGTTTTTAAAATGGCCACGCCCAACCCCCTTGCTGCTTCGAAATGAGTTGCTGGCTGGCTTTACAGTGGCCTTGCTGATGGTGCCGCAGTCGGTGGCCTATGCGGCTTTGGCCAACATGCCTTTGGTCACGGGCTTGTATGCCGCCATGCTGCCGGCCGTGATGGGCGTGCTGTGGGGCGGCTCCACGCGCTTGTCGATTGGCCCATCTGCATTGACCTGCGTTTTGATCAGCGCCTCTTTGAGTGGCTTGGCCGAGCCTGGCAGCGCGCACTGGGTGAACTTGGCCGTTTGGCTGGCGCTACTCGCAGGCAGCCTGCAGTTGGTGATGGGGGTCTTGCGTTGCGGCTGGTTGCTCAACTTGATCAGCTCGCCCGTGATGACCGGCTTCACCCAAGCAGCAGGTTTGTTGATCATTGCCTCCCAACTACCCGCATTGATCGGCAAGCAAACCGATCTGAGCATGAACACCACTGCCATGGCTTTTGGACTTGGCAGCTTGGCATTGCTGTTGTTGGCCAAACGCTTTGCACCGCGCCTGCCCAGCATCATGCTGGTGGTGGCCGCCTCGGCTGGCGCGAGCTACCTGCTGGGGTTCGCCAGCCAAGGCGGGCCTGTGATTGGCGCCTTGCCAAGCGCCTTGCCCTCTTTGCTTCTTCCGGGCCTCTTGACTTGGGATGAGTTCTCTTTTTTGATGGTTCCTGCCATGGTCATTGCCCTCGTTAGTTTTTTGGAAACAGCCGCCAGTGCCCGCACCGAAAACCAGCGCGATGGCACCGTTTGGAGAGACAACCAAGACCTGATCGGGCAGGGTCTGGCCAAAATTGCATCGGGCCTGAGCGGCAGCTTTGCCACCAGCACGTCGTTCTCGCGCTCGGCCATCAGCTTGGCCGCTGGCGCGCAAACGGGCTGGGCGGCGCTGGGTACAACGCTCTTTGTGTTGTTGGCTTTGTTTGCTTCACCGGCTTTGTTTCATGTGCCTCGCGCTGTGCTGGCGGCAGTGGTGATCTTGGCCGTTGCAGGTTTGCTGCAGCCTCATTTGTTTGTCAGACTGTGGCGCATCTCCAAGGTCGAAGCTGCCACAGCCGGCATGACCTTTGCCATCACCTTGGTCACTGCGCCCAAAATCTACTGGGGCGTCTTGGCTGGTGTGTTGATGGGCTTGTCGCATTTTTTGCACACCCGTTTGCACCCGCGCATCATTGAAGTGGGTTTGCATTCCGACGGCAGTCTGCGCGATCGGCATTTGTGGCAACTGCCCCCTTTGATTCCAGATGCCTTGGCCCTTCGCATGGATGCGGAGCTTGATTTTGCAGCCGCCAGCAGTTTTGAAAAATACATTGCCCAGCACTTGAGCCTGCACCCCACAGTCAAGCATGTGTGCTTGTTTGCCCAGCCCATCAACCGAATCGATGCAACCGGTGTTGAAACCATTGGGCAGTTGCGCCGTCAGTTGCAAGCGCAAGGCATCACCTTGCACATCAGCGGGATCAAACTCCCCGTTGAAACCGCACTGCGCTTGGCCGGCGAGTTGCCTGAATCACCCTGGCTTTGCTTGTACCGCACGGATACGGAGGCGCTTGAAAAACTGGCACAGCTGCAAGTCTTGCCAGACGACATTGCAGGCGCTGCAATTTAAGCGTTCAAGCGCGCCCGATGATGGAGGCTGTGGCCATCAGCTCTTCCAGCAAAGCCAAAGAAACTGCGCCAGAAACGTTGTAAGGGTCGAGCTCTGAGCGCTCAGAGTATTTGAGCAAAATGTTGGTATTGACACGGGCCACATCGACTTGCCCCATGGTCCAACCACCAAAGCGGCGCTCAGAAATTTCTTCATAAAGCAGCAGCACAACATCTTTGTGGCGCGGGTCTTTTTGAATATGCGCGTACAAGTCGCTCACGGCAGCGCGACCGCCTTCAATGGCTTGTAGAAAAATACCGCCGCCGTAGCAAAGAATGCCGGTGATGCCAGTGCTTGGATTGAATTGGCGCGATTGCCCCAAAATGGCTTCGATCATGGACGGTTCGGGATCTATTGCGCGACTGGCGTAAAGCAAACGTACCAACATGATCAACCCCTTCCAGGAATCAAGGACAAAAACTCTCGGCGTAAATTGGCATCTTTCAAGAACGCACCGCGCATGACCGAGTTGACCATTTTGCTGTCCATGTCTTTCACGCCGCGCCAGCCCATGCAAAAGTGGCTCGCCTCCATCACGATAGCCAATCCGTCGGGTTGTGTTTTGCGCTGTATCAAGTCGGCCAATTGCACCACCGCTTCTTCTTGAATTTGCGGACGACTCATGATCCATTCGGCCAAGCGTGCATATTTGGACAAGCCGATCACGTTGGTATGCTCATTGGGCAGTACGCCAATCCAAATTTTGCCAATGACTGGACACAGATGATGACTGCAGGCACTTCTGACCGTGATGGGCCCCACAATCAACAACTCATTGAGATGCTCTGCGTTGGGGAACTCCGTGACCTCAGGGCTATCGACATAACGCCCTTTGAACACTTCCTTGAGGTACATCTTGGCCACTCGGCGTGCGGTGTTTTGGGTGTTGTGGTCATTGGCCGTGTCGATCACCATGCTGTTGAGCACGGTTTGCATTTTCTCGCTGACCTCATCGAGCAGCAGATCGAGTTCGCCTGGTTCAATGAACTGGGCAATGTTGTCGTTGGCGTTGTAGCGTTTGCGTGCAGCCAAGACTCGCTCGCGAATCTTGACAGATACGGGCGTGCCTTCGTCTTCGGTGGGCTTAGGAGCGGGAGCACTCATTGGAGGAAGATTTTTGTGGGTCAAGCAAGGATCCTACCAGCGAATGATGCCACTCGTGGCAATGCGGGCTTAAGGTGTGGGCCATCAGGCTTGTCCTGCCGAGACATCAATAGCGGTTTCCTGTCAGCCACAGCGCCAAGCGCATCAAGCCAAAAGCAACCCAGTCCAAGGCTTTTTGAAAGCGCGGACGGTTTGTGACAGCTTGGGCGACCACCGCCCGGCTTTCATGCAGCATGGCAGTCTCCAAGCGCTGGTGCAAGCGTTTGGCAAAATGCCCATCGGCCACCACCACATTGGCCTCACGCGCCAGCAACAAGCTCAAGGGGTCTAAATTCGACGATCCCACCGTGGCCCATGGCTTGCCATGGTGTGCGTCGATCACAGCCACTTTGGCGTGCAAAAAACTGTTGGCGTATTCGTAAATCTCCACCCCGGCCTCGAGCATTTGACGGTACACCGGCCTGGCAGCGTGGTACTGCATGAAATACTCGTAACGCCCTTGAAGCAGCAAGCGCACCCGCACCCCGCGCTTTGCTGCAAGGACCAAGGCCAAGCGCAATTTTCTGCCGGGTAAAAAATAAGCATTGGCAATCACAATATCGTGGTGCGCCAAGCCAATCGCACGCAGGTAAGCTTTTTCGATTTGCCCTCGGTGCAGTACGTTGTCACGCAGCAAAAGCCCGGCGCGCGCAACCCAGGGTTTGCCGTTGGCCGTATGTTCCTCATGCAGCCAAGGCAAATGCAACCCCGCTGCTCTGAAAGAGCTGAAGGCCTCTGGAAAATTTTGCTGCCGCACATGCCGCACCGCTTGCAGCCGCCACCACAACTGCGTGCTCGCCTCTTGCACTTGCTGCACCAGGGCGCCAGTGGCGCAGACAGCAAAATCCAAACGCGGATGTTGCAGCGCCCCATGCTGGGGGTCGTACCAATCGTCCAAAATATTGATGCCCCCGCAAAACGCCAAATGGCCATCAATCAAACACAGTTTGCGATGCAATCGGCGCCAGCGACTGGGGATCAACAATCCCAATGCACCCAAGGGTGAATAAATTCGCCACGCCACATTGGCATTTTGAAATCTTGTTTGCCACTGCGCTGCCAAAGGTTTTGTACCCACGCCATCGACCACCACCCAGACCCGAACACCGCGCAATCCAGCGCGCTCCAAGGCTTGCGCCACTTCGATGGCAGCCCCATGAAAATCAAAAATATAGGTCTCAAGTTGAATGTGAGAGCGCGCATTGTCAATGGCGTTAATCAATACCGGAAAATATTCATGCCCACCTTCTAGCAGCTTGATTTGATGGCCGTCTCGCAGTTGAGGGTGACTTCGCATGGCCGGCTCGATTCAATGTGCAGGATGCAAAGCAAAATGTGCGACCAAGGGCAAGTGGTCTGACATGCGCCGCCAAATTCGGCCATGCGGCACCAATTGCCCCACAGGCTTGAGACCTCTGGCATACACATGGTCTAACTGCGCCATCGGCAATCGGGAGGGATAGGTGGCTTGGCGCTGGCCTTGCCATTCATGTAAACCGGCCTGTGCCATCAAGCCTTGAATACGCTGACCCCAGTCGTTGAAATCTCCAGCCACCAGGAGCGCCGCATGGGGCGGAATTTCGCGCAAAATATATTGCTGCAATTGCATGACTTGGCGCACTCTGCTGGCGGGAATCAGTCCCAAGTGAACCACAATGGCGTGCACCAAAACATCTTGCACTTGCACCTGAACATGCAGCAAGCCTCGCTGCTCGAAACTGTGGTCCGAGATGTCCTCGTGTTGATGGCCCACGACAGGCCAACGCGTTAACAAAGCATTGCCATGCTCGCCGTGACGCGTGAAGGCATTGGTTCGGTACACCGCCTCATAGCCTTGGGGTGCTAAAAATTCTGCTTGCGGCAACTCGGGCCAATGCTTGAAATATTTTTCTTCACGGCGGTGTACTTTTCTGACCTCTTGCAAGCACACGATGTCGGCATCGAGTTGCTCAATCGCATGGCCCAAGTTGTGTATTTCCAAACGCCTGGCCGGACCTAAGCCTTGCACCCCTTTGTGGATGTTGTACGTGGCAACGCGCAATGTCTCGGACTCTACCGGGCTCATGACCGGCCTTTGACAAAGCGAGGCAGCATCAAAATGGCTTCCGCGTTGGAGGGTGAAAAACATTCATCTGCCGCCTGCCGCCAAGGCAGCCACTGAAATTCTGTGTGCTCTTGAGGGTTCAGTGTCACGGGCATTCTGCTGGGCAGGGCCAGGCCAAAAACGCGCTCGGTGTTACGACTGACTTGGGGCGCATAGCGAGATCGCCAGCTTGGGTAGATTTCATAAATATTTTCCAATCCCCAATCGCTTAACTGAAGATCAAGATGGTCTGTTTGCAGGCCAGTTTCTTCGTGCACCTCGCGCTTGGCAGTCTCATGCCATGCCTCATGCACGAAGTCTTTGCTTCCAGTGACCGATTGCCAGGTGCCAGCATCGGTGCGCCGGATCAACAAGACTTCCAAGTCGGCTGTGAAAATCACAACCAAGACGGATTCTGGGATTTTGTAGGCAGGCGCTTGCATCATGTTTGTGTCATTCTGCATGAAGTTGATGGCACTGGGCGCGTTTTACGCCGATCAAGCCTATGATCACCCTATGACTCTTGCTTCACATGGCGCGCCGCCTGCGGCCCTCTCCCCTGATACTGCCCAGACCCTTGAATGGCTGGAAAACGGCAAAACCTGCCATGCGGTTTGGCACAGTGAGCGCGCAGCGCCCTTGCCCAAACGCGTGGTGCTGGCCGATGACACCTTGAGCGCAGACAGCGCCTACCGGCTGGCCTGCGCCGGCACTGGCATGCTGTGGCGCGGTGATTTTCAAAATGCAAGGCTGTTGCTGCAAGCACTGGCCCGCAGGGCCGACACCCCCAAACGGGTCAGCAGAAAAAAGGCGGCCCAGCTGTCTGCGGGTGTGGCACTTGAAACTGCAGAAAAACCCGGCCAACGCTTTCACTTGCACCGCCAAGCGCAATCACAAAGAGCGCGCACCTTGGGCATGTTGTTGATTCAATTGACCCCAGATCGGCAGATCAAGTTGCGCCGCGCGCCCGATTGGCACGAGGCCATGGCGCAAGCCTGGGGCCCTGCCAATGAACTGAGCAGCGTGGCCTCTTTGCGTGAACTCTTAGGCTTGGTGGGCGCGCACGAGTGGCGCCTCAAAGGGGTTGAAGTGCCCGCCTTGGGGGCTCCCCCACGAAATCGCATTCACCCCCACTACGGCGTGTTCTCGCCAGTGCGCGGCGAATACGTCAACTTGGTGGCTCAAGCCGATCTGCCGAGCACTGAATTGGCATTTGACATCGGCGTGGGCAGTGGCGTCTTGTCCGCCGTCTTGGCCAAACGCGGTGTCAAGCACATTGTGGCCACCGACCAAGACCCCCGCGCCTTGGCCTGCGCCAAAGAGAATTTAGAGCGCTTAGGGTTTTTGAGTCAAGTTCAATTGCAGCAAACCGATTTATTTCCGTCTGGGCGCGCGCCCTTGGTGGTGTGCAACCCGCCTTGGCTGCCGGCTCGCGCCAGCGCGCCGATTGAGCGGGCCATCTACGACGAAAACAGTCAAATGCTCCAAGGGTTTTTAGCCAGTTTGGCCGCGCATTTGAGCCCACACGGTCAAGGCTGGCTGATTTTGTCAGACTTGGCCGAGCACTTGGGCTTGCGCTCACGCCAAGACTTGCAGCAGTGGATAGAAGCTGCAGGCCTGGTGGTGCTTGGGCGCACTGACATGCAAGCCGTTCACCGTAAAGCAGCAGACGAAACAGACCCCTTGCATGCCGCGCGCGCAGCCGAGATCACCTCTTTGTGGCGCTTAGGGGCTGCGTCGCAGCCCCTGGCAGCCTCACGCCAGGGCGCGCCAGCCTAGCGGGCTGTGCGAGCGCAAAGGCTCAGGCTGTTTTGACCACGTCAGGGGTGCGCAGGCGAATGTGCAATTCACGCAACTGCTTTTCATCGACCCAGCTTGGCGCTTGCGTGAGCAAGCACTGTGCACGCTGAGTTTTCGGAAAAGCGATCACATCGCGTATAGAGTCAGCGCCGGTCATCAAAGTCACGATGCGGTCTAGGCCAAAGGCCAAGCCGCCGTGCGGTGGGGCGCCGTATTGCAAGGCGTCAAGCAAGAAACCAAATTTGACCTGCGCCTCTTCAGGCGTGATCTTCAATGCATCGAACACTTTTTGCTGCACATCTGCGCGGTGAATACGCACCGAGCCGCCGCCAATTTCCCAGCCATTCAACACCATGTCGTAGCCTTTGGCCAAACATTTCTCGGGCGCTGTGACCATCCAGTCTTCATGGCCATCTTTCGGAGCCGTGAAGGGGTGGTGCACGGCGGTGTAGCGCTGCGCCTCTTCGTCGTATTCAAACATCGGAAAGTCAACCACCCACAAAGGCGCCCAACGTTTTTCAAACAAACCTGTTTTCTTAGCGAAGTCACTGAGCCCGACCTTCAAACGCAGCGCGCCCATAGAGTCGTTGACCACTTTGAGTTTGTCAGCGCCGAAGAACAAAATGTCACCATCTTGAGCGCCGGTGCGCTTCAAAATTTCGGCAATGGCTGCGTCGTGCAAATTTTTCACGATGGGGCTTTGCAAGCCTTCACGGCCTTTGACCACTTCGTTGACTTTGATCCAAGCCAAGCCTTTGGCACCATAAATTTTGACAAATTCGGTGTAGCCGTCGATCTCACCGCGGCTCATCTCGGAGCCACCTGGCACACGCAGTGCCACCACGCGCCCGCCCGGGGTGGTGGCTGGCGTGCTGAAAACTTTGAAGTCCACATCGCCCATCACATCGGTCAGCTCAGTGAGTTCTAATTTGATGCGCAAATCAGGCTTGTCTGAGCCGAAGCGGTGCATAGCGTCACCATAAGTCATGATGGGAAATTCACCCAAGTCTATGTTCAGAACTTTTTTAAACACGCTGCTGATCAGTCCCTGGAACATGCCCCTGATTTCTTCTTCACTCAAAAACGAGGTTTCAATATCGATCTGGGTGAACTCTGGCTGACGGTCGGCGCGCAAGTCTTCGTCACGAAAGCATTTGGTGATTTGGTAGTAACGGTCGTAGCCGGCCACCATCAGCAATTGCTTGAACAATTGAGGCGACTGGGGTAAAGCGAAGAAATAGCCATCGTGCACACGACTGGGCACCAAATAATCACGCGCACCTTCGGGCGTGCTCTTGGTCAACATCGGGGTTTCAATGTCGATGAAGCCGTGCTCGTCCAAAAACTTGCGCACTTCCATGGTGACTTTGTAGCGCAGCATCAAATTGTTTTGCATGTACGGCCGGCGCAGATCGAGCACGCGGTGGGTCAGGCGAGTGGTCTCGGACAGGTTTTCATCGTCGAGCAAAAAGGGCGGCGTGACCGAGGGGTTGAGCACGATCAACTCATGGCAGAGCACTTCAATTTTGCCGCTCTTTAAGCTGTCGTTGGTGGTGCCCTCAGGGCGTGCCCGCACCAAGCCTTTGACTTGAATGCAAAACTCATTGCGCAGGCCTTCTGCGGTGCTGAACATCTCTGCACGGTCTGGATCGCAGACCACTTGCACATAACCTTCGCGGTCACGCACATCGACAAAAATCACACCACCATGGTCACGCCGGCGGTTGACCCAGCCGCACAAAGAAACGCTTTGCCCCAACAGGGCTTCGGTCACCAGACCGCAGTAATGAGAACGCATGGACATGGGCAAGGGTCTTTCAAAATTCAGAATTTATTTTTCTGCTGCAGGAGGCGCTACGGGCTGGGCCACCGTCGGCAAACTGTCTGGCTCGTCGGGCACCACCACACCCATAGAGATGATGTACTTCAAGGCGTCGTCCACGCTCATGTCAAGTTCCACCACATTGGCTTTGGGTATCATCAAGAAAAATCCCGAGGTCGGATTGGGCGTGGTCGGCACGTAAACGCTCACGCACTCGCCGGGCAAGTGCTTGGCAACTTGAGGGCCAGGGTTACCAGTTAAAAATGCGATGGTCCATGCGCCTTGGTGCGGGTATTGCACCAGCAAGGCTTTTGAAAATGCGTTGCCGCTGCCAGAAAACAAGGTGTCGGCCACCTGCTTGACGCTGCTGTAAATGGTTCTGACCACAGGAATGCGCGTGATGACCTTGGCCCATTGGCGCATCCACCACTGGCCAAATAAGTTGGTAACAAAAACGCCAGTGGAAAAAATCACCAAGGCCACCAAAAGTACACCCAAGCCAGGCACGTGCCGCAAAGTCTCGGCCAAAGCGTGCATGCCGGGAATCACGGCATCCAACGCGCCCAAGATGGCCAAGAAGATGCTGTCGAGCAAACTGACCAACCACGTCAGCACCCACACCGTGATGCCCATCGGCAACCAAACCAGCAGGCCGGTTAGGAAATATTGGCGAAATCGCAAGTGCATAAAAATGGGTCTCAGTGGATCAACGGCAAAAGGGCTAAACGGCCAAACCGATCAATGACAGGCGCAGGAGCTGCCGCATGAAGCTGAGGCTGTAGGAGTTGGCGCAGCAGGCGTTGTGCTGCTGGCCGTCCCCGGTGCTGCCGCGGGAGCAGCCACCGCATCGCCAGCGCCTGCAGGGGCTTCGCCGTCAGCGGCTGCGGGTGCGCCAGCGCCAGATCCGCCTTTAAAGTCAGTGGCGTACCAGCCCGAGCCCTTGAGATGAAAGCCCGCTGCCGTGAGTTGCTTTTTGAAGCCACCCCCGCCACAGGCAGGGCAATTGGTCAGGGGGTCGTCTGACATTTTTTGCAAAACGTCCTTGGCATGTCCGCAGGACTCACACTTGTAGGCGTAGATGGGCATGATGAAAAGGTCTCAGGTCGGTATCACAAAGCCTTCAATTATAGGCCGGTACCTTGCAGTGCATGGTGTCCGCCATGCTTATTCGCAAGCGCCTGAGGGCCTAATGAGCCCACCAGCATGCCCACCAAACTGGCCAAGACGCCGGCCAACTGCGCTGGGAAGTCAGTGCCCGCTGGCGTTGCCATGAACAACAACCATGCCAGCAGGCCCAGCACAATGGAGAAAATTGCGCCTTGGGTGGTAGCACGGCGCCAGTAAAGTCCAAAAACCAAGGGGATGAACGCCCCGACCAAGGTGACTTGATAAGCACCCGAGACCATCTCGTAGATGGAGCTGCCCTGCATGGCAATCGCATACGCCAAAACCAAGGCGCTGAAGACCAAAACCGTCACGCGCATGGCACGCAATGCTTGCTTGTCACCTTGATGCGGAAAAAATTGACGCCATATATTTTCTGTGAAAGTCACGCTGGGGGCCAACAAAGTAGCCGATGCGCAAGATTTGATGGCTGACAACAAGGCCCCAAAAAACAGCACTTGCATGGCAAACGGCATATGCTCCATGACCAAAGTGGGCAGTACTTTTTGTGGATCTTCTTGCATCAATGCAGCCGCCTTCTCGGGCATGATGATCAAGGCGCTGACCACCAAAAACATCGGCACAAAGGCAAACAAGATGTAGCAAATGCCGCCAATGATCGGGCCGCGGGTGGCGGCCTGCAAACTGTTGGCCGACATCACCCGCTGAAACACATCTTGCTGAGGAATCGAGCCAAACATCATGGTGATGGTGGCTGCCACAAAAAATAAAATATCTTTCAAATTGGGTTCAGGAAAGAACTTGAACATGTCTTGGCTGACGGCCAAGGCCAAAACTTTGTCTGCCCCACCGGCTTGATTGCCCGCAAAGACCGCCAGCACGCTCAAGCCCACCACCAAAATGATCATCTGCATGAAGTCCGTCACAGCCACCGACCACATGCCGCCAAACAAGGTGTAGGCCAACACCGAGACCACACCAATCGTCATGCCAAGCGGCATGCTGATTGCGCCGGCAGAAAGCAAATTGAACACCAAGCCCAAGGCGGTGACCTGGGCCGAAACCCAGCCCAAATAACTGAGCATGATGATCACCGAGCAAATCACTTCAACCGAGCGGCCGTAGCGTTCGCGGTAGTAGTCGCTGATCGTGAGCAAAGTCATGCGGTACAACTTGCCAGCAAAAAATAAGCCGACCAAGATCAAGCAGCTGCCGGCGCCAAATGGGTCTTCCACCACGCCGTTCAAGCCGCTGTTGACAAATTTGGCGGGAATGCCCAGCACCGTTTCTGAGCCAAACCAAGTGGCAAACGTGGTGGTCACGATCATGGCCAAAGGCAAATGCCGCCCTGCAATGGCAAAGTCGGCAGAACTCTTGACGCGTTTGGCCGCCACCAAACCAATGGCAATGGTGACCAGCAAATAAGCGATGACTAAGGTCAGCAACACAACAATTCTCCTTAAAACTGCTGGAATCGGTCTAGCAAGTGGATCACCACCAAGCTCAATATGAAACCAATTGCACCATATAAAACAGCTTGCAACAAACGGTTGGTTCGCTGCTGCTCGGCAATCAACAGGGTCATTTGCTGGCGGTCTGCGGCAGTACCCTGCGGTTGCTTCAAATACGCGTGCAATAAGCGCGGGAGTTGCGGAAATAATTTGGCGTATTGAGGCGCTTGCTCGCGCAGTTGCTTGAGCAGTTTTTTGGGGCCCATTTGGTCCAGCATCCACTGCTCTAAGAAAGGTTTGGCGGTGTTCCAAAGGTCCAATTCGGGGTCTAAGTCTCGGCCCAGTCCTTCAATATTGAGCAGCGTTTTTTGCAACAAGACCAGTTGCGGTTGAATTTCCACTTGGAATCGGCGTGAGGTTTGGAACAGGCGCATCAGCACCATGCCCAAAGAAATTTCCTTCAAAGGTCGATCAAAATAGGGCTCGCACACCGCACGCACCGCAGACTCAAGTTCATCGACGCGGGTGGCTGCGGGGACCCATCCTGATTCAATGTGCAACTCGGCAACGCGTTTGTAGTCGCGTCTGAAAAATGCCGTGAAATTTTGCGCCAAGTACTCTTTGTCGTGTTCCGTCAAAGTGCCCACGATGCCAAAGTCCAGAGAAATGTAACGCCCTAGAGTCTCTGGCGCCACGCTGACCTGAATGTTGCCAGGATGCATGTCCGCATGGAAAAAACCATCACAAAAAACTTGGGTGAAAAAAATCGTGACGCCATCACGCGCTAACTTCGGTATGTCAACGCCCGCCTCGCGCAGTTGCGCCACTTGGCTGATCGGCACGCCCTTCATGCGCTCCATCACAATGACTTCGGGCTGGCACAAGTCCCAAATCATCTCGGGTATCAAAACCAAATTCAGGCCTTGCATGTTGCGGCGCAACTGAGCGGCGTTAGCGGCCTCTCTGACCAGATCCAGTTCATCGTGTAAATATTTATCAAACTCGGCCACCACTTCGCGCGGCTTCAAACGTTTGCCGTCGGCACTCAGGCTCTCCACCCAGCCAGCCATCATGCGCATCAAACTGAGATCTTTTTCAATCGCGGGCAACATGTTGGGGCGCAAAACTTTGACCGCCACCTCACGCAGCTGCCCCTGCTTGTCTTTCAATACAGCAAAGTGCACTTGCGCGATCGAGGCACTGGCCACTGGTTCGTGTTCAAAAGATTCAAAAATTTGCGCAACCGATCGGCCAAAGGCACGCTCGATCGTGGCCACAGCAATGGCCGAAGCAAAGGGCGGGACACGGTCTTGCAATTTGGCCAATTCAATGGCAATGTCTTGCGGCAGCAAATCGCGACGAGTGGACATCACCTGACCGAATTTGACAAAAATGGGCCCCAAACTCTCCAAGGCCAAACGCAAGCGCTCGCCCCGAGATTGTTTATGGCTTCGGCCCCAAGAAAAAAGGCGAGTGAGCCATCTCAAACTCGGGTGTTTGAAATTCGACAGCACCATCTCATGCAGCCCAAACCGCCAGACTGTCCAAAGGATGAAGCTGCTGCGAAAAATGCGGTTCATGTCGGTGCTTTCTCAGGCGCAGCACTCGGTTGGCCCTGGGCCATGAATTGACGAAGCGCTTGGGCCAACGAACGCCCTGCTTGCGCCAAAGTGTGTGCAGTTGCATCGCCCATCCATGCGGCCATGTCCTCTTCAACATCCCAACGCAGGTGGTCCATCATCCAATTGACTTCAGAGGCCAGTTGCACATCCCCCTCAATGCGGACACTGGGTTTTTCCCCGCGCAGCAAGGCCGTGGCCATAGACAACATGGAAGGGTCAGACAAGGTCAAACGCAAATCAAAACCTTCTTGCCGGGTGCGTTCAAGCAAACCAGCAGCAGTGGGTGAGAGTTGAAGGGTTTTGCCCTTCCAGTGCAGTTCAATGCGCTGCCCTTTTTGACGCGCCAACCTCATCATGGCTTGCGGTTCGCTGCTGATCACATGGTTCAACAGGAGCAGCAATCGGTTGACCGACTCGTCCACCAACCAGGGGGGCGGTTGTACGTTGGAGGTGAATTGTTCCAGCACATCGCTGGCCAAAGAAAAAGGGGACTGTGTTGCCATAGTCCCCAATTATTCCTCAAAGGCCAGCTTGCGCCCGCCTTGAAGGTGTTTTGTCTGCTAATTTATTGCAAGGCTTGCACGCCAGCAACCAACCAGCCGCTGTTGCCATTTCTCAGTTTGGTCATGTTCCAAACTTCGCGGAATGGGCTTGGGCTGGTGGCAGGCTCTTCGCGAATCATGCCGTTGAACTCCACGCTGGCCATGTAAACATCAGGCAACTCTTCAATGCCCAAAAGCTGTGCCTCCAACATGACTACTTCAGTTTTGTTGGGCTGACCTGGAGAATTGCTCTCACGCTCAGCCAATTGACTGCGGATTTCACTCAGCATGGTGTCTGTCATCATGGCGCGCAAGGAGTCCATGTCTGCGCGGTCCCATGCATCCTGCAAGGTGACGAAGTTGCGCTTGGCTGCAGCCAAGAAATTGATGCTGTCAAAACCTTCAGGAACTCCCCAATTTTGGGGTCCGCTCTGGCTTGACCCCCCTAAAGCGGCACCAATCATGGAGCCACTTGCAGCACTTGAAGAGCTGTCAAATCGGGTGTTGGAGGCTTCCCAAGGTCTGGCCGAGGCGTCGTTGCCCACTTTTTCGGGGTTGTACTGGGGCAGGGGCATGGCGGCACCAGGGGTGCCAGCGCCTTGATAAGCCATGCCCTGATTGCCTTGGGCCGCCTTGCGTGAGCGCAAGAACATGCCCACCGCAGCCATCACGGCCATGGCGATCAAGGCAAACATGAGGATTTGCCCAAAGCCTTCTCCCATGCCCAAGCTGTGTGCCAGCCATGCCAAGCCCAAACCAGCTGCCAAGCCGCCCAACATGGCGCCCCATGGCCGTTTGGCAGGCGCTGCCGCGGCGGCCGCAGCGGCGGGGGCAGCAGGTTTGGCTGCAGCCGCTTGCCCCGGGGAAGCCGCCTCGCGCTGCGTCACATTGTTGGATTGTTGGCCGGTGGATTTACCACCGCCCATGCGGCGCGCGGCCTCAGCGTTGAAGGTTGCAAAGGCCAGCAAAAAGGCCAACATGAAGCTTAAAAATTTATTCACTGTGTCTCCGAAAAAAATCAGGAAAAACCCATCAGCATTTGATGCCGACATGCAAGGCTACCACCCCTGCGCTTAAGTTGTGAAAATCCACATGGCCAAAACCGCTATTTTTCATGAGGGCTTTCAGCTCTTCTTGCCCTGGGTGCATGCGAATTGACTCGGCCAGATAGCGGTAGCTGGCATCGTCGCCCGCCACCCACTTGCCCAAACGGGGCAGCACATTGAAGGAATACCAGTCGTAGGCCTTCTCTAGGGGTTTGGCCACTTTAGAGAATTCGAGCACCAATAACTTGCCCCCAGGCTTGAGCACTCGGCACATTTCTTGGAGCGCCAAGTCTTTGTGCGTCATGTTGCGCAGGCCAAAGGCCACGCTGACCAAGTCAAACTGCTGGTCAGGAAATGGCAGTTTTTCGGCATCGCAGACCAAAGTGGGCAACACCAGGCCTGCGTTGACCAAGCGGTCGCGCCCGGTGCTCAACATGGCCAAGTTGATGTCAGTGTGGACCACGCGGCCTGTTGACCCCACTTTTTTGGCAAATGCCAAGGCCAAATCACCGGTGCCCCCCGCAATGTCCAAAACTTGATCTCCCTCTTTCAAGTTGGCCACTTGTACCGTGTAAGCCTTCCAAATGCGGTGCAAGCCCGCTGACATCAGGTCGTTCATGATGTCGTATTTGGAGGCGACCGAATCAAATACGCCGCGCACGTGGCCGGCTTTTTCTTTGTCGTCGACAGTTTTAAAACCGAAATGGGTCGAGCTCATGGCTGCCTTTGCTCAATGTGAATGGCCGCACGATGCGCCCGCCGCCACCGGCATGGGGTCGTCGCGTTTGACACCGGCGGTTTCCAAGCGCTGCTGGTACTGGGCCCACAAACTGTCTTGCTCTGAGCCCAAAAAATAAAGATAGTCCCAAGAAAAAATACCGCTGCTGTGCCCGTCTGAGAACGTTGGTTGCACGGCGTAATTGCCCACGGGCTCCAAAGTGCTCACGCCTACTTCGCGTTTGCCAGTTTGCAAAACTTCTTGGCCAGGCCCGTGCCCTTGCACTTCAGCTGAAGGGGAATAAACGCGCATCAACTCAAATGGAATTCGAAACGTGTTGCCATCTGAAAAGCCAATCTCTAAGGCGCGGCTTTGGCCGTGCAAAGTCAGCGCTTGGGGCGTTGGGGAGTCTTGTTTCAGTCCAGCCATCTTGTACTTTCTTTCAATGCTTGTTCACTGTCAAACCAACACACGTTCAATGCCACCGGCATTGGCCGATGCCACATACTCGGGCATCCACTGTTCACCCAAAATATGGCGCGCCATCTCCACCACAATGTAGTCTGCTTCGAGCAAGCCGGTTTTCAGGTCGTCGCCAAAGCGCGACAAACCTTGCAGACAACTGGGGCAGCTGGTCAGTATTTTGATGTTGTCTTTGGCGCCAATGGTTCCTGATTCGCGCAAAGACACCTCGGCTTTGAGGATTTCTTCTTCTTTGCGAAAACGCACTTGCGTTGAAATGTCAGGGCGCGATACGCCCAAAGTGCCCGATTCGCCGCAGCAGCGTTCTGACTTTAAAACCTGCGGACCCAACAAAGCTTTGACCGTCTTCATGGGATCTTGCAATTTCATCGGGCTGTGGCAAGGGTCGTGATAAAGGTATGCGCCAGCCTGGTCTAAGGTCAGCCCTTTTTCCAGCAAGAACTCGTGAATGTCAATGATGCGGCAACCCGAGAAAATTTTGTCAAATTCATAGCTTTGTAATTGGTCATAACAGGTGCCACAACTGACCACCACGGTTTTGATGTCCAAGTAGTTCAGCGTGTTGGCCACGCGATGAAATAGCACGCGGTTGTCCGTGATGATTTTTTCCGCCTTGTCAAATTGACCGCTGCCCTTTTGCGGGTAACCGCAGCACAAATAACCTGGCGGCAAAACGGTTTGCACACCCACGTGCCACAGCATGGCCTGGGTCGCCAAGCCTACTTGGCTGAACAAACGCTCAGAGCCGCAACCCGGAAAATAAAACACTGCTTCAGATTCTGACGTTGTGCTTTGCGGGTTGCGAATGATGGGGACGTAGTCTGCGTCTTCAATGTCAAGCAAAGCGCGAGCCGTTTTTTTGGGCAACCCGCCTGGCATTTTCTTATTGATAAAGTGAATGATTTGCGTTTTGATGGGCGCAGCGCCCACGCTGGCAGGCGGCGCCTTGGTTTGTTTGCGGCCAAAAGTCTTGAGCAAGTCATTGGCCCAGCGCTGGGCCCGCATGCCCACGCCCACCATGGCGACCCGGGCCAATTTGATGGTCTCGGGGTTGGTGGCGTTCAACATGAACATGGCTGCAGCGTTGCCGGGCCTGAAGCTTTTTTGCCCCATCTTGCGCAGCAAATTGCGCATGTTCATGGAGACATCGCCAAAGTCAATGTTGACCGGACAAGGGCTCAAGCATTTGTGACACACGGTGCAATGGTCGGCCACATCTTCAAATTCTTGCCAGTGCTTGATGGAGACACCTCGGCGAGTTTGCTCTTCGTACAAGAATGCTTCAACCAAAAGTGAAGTGGCCAAAATTTTATTGCGCGGGCTGTACAGCAAATTGGCGCGCGGCACATGCGTGGCACAAACAGGTTTGCATTTGCCGCAGCGCAGGCAGTCTTTCACGCTGTCGGCAATGGCGCCAATGTCGGACTGCTGCATGATCAAAGATTCGTGCCCCATCAAACCAAAACTGGGGGTGTAGGCGTTGGTCAAATCAGCCTGAATGAGCAGGCTTTGCGCACCCATGGGTGCACGCATCAACTTGCCTTTGTTAAAGCGCCCTTCAGGGTCAATGCGCTGCTTGTACTGGGCAAAGGGTTGCAACTCTTCGTCTGTCAAAAACGCCAGTTTGGTGATGCCAATGCCGTGCTCACCGGAGATCACGCCGTCCAAACTGCGGGCCAGCACCATGATGCGGGCCACCGCTTGGTGGGCGGTTTGCAGCATGTCGTAATCGTCGCTGTTGACGGGGATGTTGGTGTGCACATTGCCATCGCCCGCGTGCATGTGCAAAGCCACCCACACGCGGCCCTTGAGCACGCGCTGGTGAATGGCAGTGCATTCTTTCATGATGGGCGCCAATGCAGCGCCAGAGAAAATGCTTTGCAAGGGCGCGCTGATTTGCGCTTTCCAACTCGCACGCAGCGTGTGATCTTGCAGTTGAGGAAACAAAGCCTCTACTTGTGTCAGCCAGCCCTGCCACAAATCGCGCACATCCGCCACAACCGCCAAAGCTTGGTCCACCCGCTCTTGCAACAACTCAGCGGACAGGCTCTCACTGTTGTCGTCCTCTTTGCCCAATGGCAAATGGCCACGGCTTAAAAATTGATCCAACTCGTTGCACAACTTGATTTTGTTGCGCAAGGACAGCTCGATGTTGATGCGCTCTATGCCATCGGTGTATTCGGCCATGCGCGGCAGCGGGATCACCACGTCCTCGTTGATCTTGAAGGCGTTGGTGTGACGGCTGATGGCGGCTGTGCGTTTGCGGTCCAACCAAAACTTTTTGCGCGCTTGCGGACTCACCGCGACAAAGCCTTCGCCATTGCGGGAATTGGCTATGCGAACCACCTCAGAGCTGACTTTGGCCACCGCGTTGGCATCGTCACCGGCGATGTCGGCAAGCAGCAGCATCTTGGGAAATCCGCCGCGTTTGGACTTGGTGGTGTACCCCACAGCGCGCAAATAGCGGTCGTCCAAATGCTCCAAGCCGGCCAGCAAAGTGCCTGATTTTTTTTGCTGAGCAAACATGTAGTCTTTGATCTCAACGATGCTGGGCACTGCGTCTTTGGCGTTGCCAAAAAATTCCATGCACACGGTGCGCGTGTGCTCGGGCATGCGGTGCAAAATCCAGCGGGCACTGGTGATCAAGCCATCGCACCCCTCTTTTTGCACGCCAGGCAAGCCGGCCAAAAATTTGTCGGTGACGTCTTTTCCCAAACCTTCTTTGCGAAAGATGCGTCCTGGAATGTCCAGCCGTTCGGTGCGCATCAGCGTGCGGCCATCGGCTTGAAAATAATTCAACACAAAGCTGGCCACTGGCACATCGTGGATCTTGCCCATGTTGTGACTCAACCGGGTGACTTCGAGCCATTTGGCGTCTGGCGTGACCATGCGCCAGCTGGCCAAGTTGTCCAGTGCCGTTCCCCATAGAACTGCTTTTTTGCCGCCTGCATTCATGGCAATGTTGCCGCCAATGCAACTGGCCTCGGCCGATGTGGGGTCGACTGCGAACACCCACCCGGCAAGCTCTGCGGCATCGGCCACGCGCTGCGTGACCACCCCCGCTTCGGTCCACAAGGTGGGCACGTCGTGGTCCAAGCCAGGCAAGCGCTTCATCTCAACGCCCGACATGCTTTCCAATTTTTCGGTGTTGATCACCGCGCTGTTCCATGTCAAAGGCACGGCGCCGCCGGTGTAGCCTGTGCCGCCGCCCCGGGCGATGATGGTCAAGCCCAAATCAATGCAGCCCTTGACCAAGCCTGCCATTTCAACTTCGGTATCAGGCGTCAAGACCACAAAGGGGTACTCTACGCGCCAATCGGTGGCGTCTGTGACATGGCTGACACGCGATAAAGCGTCAAACTTGATGTTGTCTTTGGCCGTCAATCGGCCCAAACCTTTTTGCGTTTTGCGCCTGAGCAAGGCCATGTCTGAAAAAGATTGGTCAAACGTTTGGACGGCCTCTTGCCCCTGCACCAGCAACTCGCCCACCAGGCCATCACGCGCCACATCGGCGCCGGGCAAACGGCGCTTTTCAATTTCACCCAACCGGTGCTGCAAAGCTTCTACCAAGAGTTTGCGCCGGCCGGGGTTGTCCAACAAATCGTCTTGGAGGTAGGGGTTGCGCTGAACCACCCAAATGTCGCCCAAAACTTCGTAGAGCATTCTGGCCGAGCGGCCCGTGCGGCGCTCTTGACGCAACTGGTTGAGCACATCCCAAGCACGCGCGCCAAGCAGGCGAATGACGATTTCCCTGTCCGAAAAACTGGTGTAGTTGTATGGAATTTCGCGCAAGCGAGGGGCCGAGTCTTCGGCCTGCATCAAATGCTGGAGGGTGGTGGGTGCGTTCATGGGCTCTTTGCTAGTCACAGCCAGCCCCGGACACTGGGGTGGCCGCCCGGCTGAGGGTTAATTTTACCGCAGGGGTCAAATCACTCAACTGCGGCAGGGTCTCATGATCTAACGCATAAAGTTTGCCTATGGAAACCCCGAGTTGTCACAAAAACTTCACGGTGTTGTAATAACATGTGAACCTCAGGGGTTTAGGCTCTTTCATTCTTTACTCACCCCTCCTAGGAGAACTTATGAACTATAAATTGACGCTGGCTGCGTTGGCCATTGCCACCAGCAGTCTGACTGCCCATGCACAAACTGAGATTCAGTGGTGGCATTCAATGGGCGGGGCCTTGGGCGAATGGGTCAATGACTTGGCCAAAGACTTCAATGCCAGCCAAAAAGATTACAAAATTGTGCCCACCTTCAAAGGCGGCTACGACGAGTCCATGTCAGCGGCCATTGCGGCCTTTCGTGCTGGCAATGCCCCCCATATTTTGCAAGTGTTTGAAGTGGGCACTGCCACCATGATGGCCAGCAAAGGCGCGATCGTGCCTGTGGGCAAAGTCATGCAGGATGCAGGCCTCAAATTCGATCAAAACGCTTATGTGCCTGCGGTGGCCGGCTACTACACCGCCCCCAACGGCCAAATGCTGAGCTTTCCGTTCAACAGTTCTACGCCCGTCTTTCATTACAACAAAGACGCCTTCAAAGCTGCTGGCATGGACCCAGAAAAGCCACCGACCACTTGGCCTGAAGTGGCTTTGGCCGCTGCCAAACTCAAAGCCAGCGGGCACAAATGCCCCTTCACCACCAGCTGGATCAGCTGGACCCAACTCGAGAGCTTCTCGGCTTGGCACAACACAGAGTTTGCCACCAAAGGCAACGGCATGCGCGGCATGGACGCCCGCTTGTCATTCAACACGCCTTTGCATGTTCGCCACATTGAGAACTTAGGCAACATGGCAAAGAACGGCTTGTTCATTTACAAGGGCAGGAATAACGCTGCCGATGCGACCTTTGTATCTGGCGAGTGCGCCATGGCCACTGGCTCTTCGGCCCTGTATGGCAGCGTGGTGCGCAACGGCAAATTTGCTTATGGCATTGGCGCCTTGCCTTTCTATCCCGATGTCACTGGTGCACCGCAAAACACCGTCATTGGTGGCGCCAGTTTGTGGGTCATGAGCGGCAAAAAAGCCAATGAATACAAAGGCGTTGGCATGTTTTTCGCGCACCTGTCCAAAGCTGATGTGGCCGCTGCCAGTCACCAACGCACGGGCTACTTGCCTGTGACCAAAGCCTCCTTTGAATTGACTGATAAATCTGGCTTTTACAAAAAGAACCCCGGCACCGATGTGTCTGTGACGCAAATGATTCGCAAAACCACCGACAAGTCTCGCGGTGTTCGCTTGGGCAATTTTGTACAAATTCGCACCATCATTGACGAAGAACTCGAAGGCGTTTGGAGCGGTAAAAAGGCCCCCAAAGAAGCACTGGACAGCGCCATTTCACGCGGCAACGAACAACTTGAACGCTTCCAAAAAGCCAACAAGTAAGCTCTTTTAAAAAGACCATTCATCAAAAGCAGAGGACACGTCCTCTGCTTTTGTGCATTAAAGACGTCACAATTTCATCCAATGTTTCATGGAAAAGCGAGTCCGATTTAAATCATCATGGCTGCCCTGGGTGCTGGTTGCACCTCAAATGGCCGTCGTCTTGATTTTCTTTTTCTGGCCAGCAGGACAAGCCCTTTACCAAAGTGTTTTGAGTCAAGACCCCTTTGGCGGATCGACTGAATTTGTAGGCTGGGAAAATTTCGACCGCTTGTTCAGCGACACCAGTTATCTGGCCTCCTTCAAAACCACCGCCTTCTTTTCGGTCTTGGTCGCTGTCACTGGTTTGTCTGTGTCGCTGCTGTTGGCCGTCATGGCCGACCGCGTCAGGCAAGGTGCAGGCATTTACAAAACCCTTCTGATTTGGCCCTACGCCGTGGCCCCCGCGGTGGCCGGTGTCTTGTGGCTTTTTATGTTTGCCTCACCCATGGGGGTTGTGGCCTATTTTTTACGCAGCTTGGGGTTAGATTGGAACCATTTGCTCAACGGCAAACACGCCATGACTTTGATCGTGCTGGCCGCTGTTTGGAAGCAGATTTCATACAATTTTTTGTTCTTCTTGGCGGGCTTGCAATCCATTCCCAAATCATTGATTGAAGCTGCGGCCATTGACGGTGCCTCGCCTTGGCACCGCTTTTGGACCATTATTTTCCCCTTGCTTTCACCCACTACTTTTTTCTTGTTGGTGATCAACGTGGTCTACGCCTTCTTTGACACCTTTGCCATCGTCGACGCCACCACCCACGGTGGCCCCGGCAAAGAAACTGCCATCTTGGTCTACAAGGTTTACTACGACGGCTTCAAAGCCCTGGACATGGGCGGCTCGGCGGCGCAGTCGGTGATCTTGATGGGGATCGTGGTGGCGCTGACCGTGGTGCAGTTCCGCTTTGTTGAGAAAAAGGTGCAGTACGCATGACACTCGAGATGAAAGCAAGCCATGATTGAGCGGCGGCCAGGCTTGCAAATTTTGTCGCATGTGGTCTTGCTGATCGGGGTTGCGGTGGTGGCCTTTCCGCTGTACCTGACACTGGTCGCATCGACCCAAACTGCAGAGCAAATTTCACGCAGCATTCCCATGTCAATGCTGCCTGGCACGCACATGCTGGAAACCTACCAACTGGCTTTGTTTGGCGGAAAAACTTCGGCCGGTGGCAACATCCCTGGCGCTTTGTCCATGATGCGCATCAGTCTGATCAGCGCGCTGATTATTTCAATTGGCAAAATTGCCATCTCCTTGTTGTCTGCGTTTGCCTTGGTTTACTTCCGTTTTCCATTTCGCAACACGCTGTTTTGGATGATCTTCATCACTTTGATGCTGCCTGTGGAAGTGCGCATCAGCCCGACTTACGCAGTGGTCTCCAACTTGGGGCTGCTCAACACCTACGCTGGACTGACGGTGCCCTTGATCGCCTCGGCCACCGCCACTTTTTTATTGCGTCAATTCTTTTTGACAGTGCCAGACGAATTGGTCGAAGCCGCACGCATCGATGGCGCAGGGCCCATGCGTTTTTTCAAAGACATCTTGCTGCCCTTGTCGGCCACCAACATTGCCGCCCTGTTTGTGATTCAGTTCATTTATGGTTGGAACCAATACCTGTGGCCGCTCTTGGTCACAACCAACGAGGACATGTACCCCGTGGTCTTGGGCATCAAGCGCTTGATCTCGGGCGAGGCCTACACTGAGTGGAACGTGGTCATGGCCACCTCCATCTTGGCCATGCTGCCCCCGGCCATGGTAGTGATTTTGATGCAAAAATGGTTCGTCAAGGGCCTCGTGGACACTGAAAAATAATGGCTTCCATCACACTTGAAAACGTCTTCAAACAATACGGCACGGGCGCCAAAGCAGTGCCCGTGATCTATGGCCTGAGCGCCCAAATCAAGGATGGCGAATTTGTCGTGATCGTGGGGCCATCGGGTTGCGGCAAATCAACTTTGCTGCGCATGGTGGCGGGTTTGGAAGAAATCTCAAGCGGTGACATCTCCATTGGCCCGCGCATTGTCAATGACTTGGAGCCGGCTGAGCGCGATATCGCCATGGTCTTTCAAAACTACGCGCTGTACCCCCACATGAGCGTGTTTGAGAACATGGCTTACGGCTTGAAAATTGCCAAAGTGCCTCCCGATGAAATCAAAGCCCGCGTTGACAAAGCCGCTGGGATTTTGGAATTGTCAGCCCTGCTCCAGCGCAAGCCGCGCGAGCTGTCTGGCGGCCAGCGCCAACGGGTGGCCATGGGCCGCGCCATCGTGCGCCAGCCTCAAGTCTTTTTGTTTGATGAACCGCTGTCCAATTTGGACGCCAAGCTGCGTGCGCAAACGCGCCTGGAAATCCAAAAGCTGCACCGCGAGCTGGGCATCACTTCTTTGTTCGTCACGCACGATCAAGTCGAAGCCATGACCTTGGCCCAGCGCATGATCGTGATGAACGCCGGCGTCATGGAGCAGTTTGGCACCCCTGAGGAGGTCTACAACCAGCCCGCCAGCACCTTTGTGGCTGGCTTCATGGGCTCACCCCCCATGAACCTGCTGAAACAAGCCCCAGGCCTGCCGGAAGGGCAAGTTTGGGGCATCCGGCCTGAGCACCTCGATCTGGCCCAAAGCGGCTGGGAGATGAAGGTGGACACCGTTGAACTCTTGGGCGCCGAGCGCTTGGTGCACGCCCACTTGGGCACTGAGCTCTTGACGCTGCGCTTGGACGCCGCCCATGCAGCCCCCAAAGTGGGCGAGACTTTCTTTGCCGCGCCAAGGCCTGGCAACTTGCACCACTTCAACGCCACGACAGGGAAACGTCTGTGAAACACTGGCCTTACCCCCTATGGGTTGCGCACCGCGGCGCGGGCAAACTGGCGCCAGAAAACACTTTGGCAGCCTTTCGCTTAGGCGCTGATCACGGCTACCGCATGTTCGAGTGCGATGCCAAGCTCAGCGTCGACGGCGTGGTTTTTTTGATGCATGACGCCACTTTGGAACGATGCACCAACGGCCATGGCGTGGGCGGCGAGCACACATGGCAGGCCCTGTCGCAACTCGACGCCGGCGCATGGCACTCGCGTGCATACAGCGGCGAGCCTTTGCCCAGCTTGCGCAATGTCGCGCGCTATTGCATTCGCAACCATTTCTTTTTGAATATTGAAATCAAACCGACACCGGGCACTGAGCGCCAAACTGGAGAAGTTGTGGCGCTAGAAGCCGCCCAAATTTGGCAAGGCCAAGCTGTACCGCCCCTTTTGACGTCTTTTCAAATCGAGGCCTTAAAAGGCGCGAAAGAAGTTGCGCCCCAATTGCCGCGCGGCCTGCTTTTGAGCAGCTTGCCTGACAACTGGTTAGAAATAGCCCAAACGCTGGACTGCCAAGCGGTGGTTTGCGCCTACAACCTGTGGACAGCGCAAACCGTGGCGCAAGTGCACGCTGCTGGCATGCGTTGCCTGAGTTACACCGTGAACGACGAATGGGCTGCTGCACACTTGCAGGCCTTGGGCACCGACGGCATCATCACCGACCGGGTGGACTTGTTTGCCCCTGCCCCATAAGGCTTGCCAAAAGGGTCACACACTTTTTTCTGAGGTACAAGGGCATCACGCTCGCCATCTCTTGCTGAGCAACCACTCCACGCTGGCGCAAACCATCACCAGCGCGGCGTAGGTGAGCATTCTCCCGTCGCGGCCGGTCCATACCAAGCCGGCCGCAAGCACCGCCAGACCCGCCAAACCATTGCAAAGCCAGCGCCATTGCCAGGCCATGGCCGCGCGGCCATGGTTTTGCCATGACCCCAAGGCCGTCACTCCCAGCGACAACACCGCTGCAGGCAGTGCGAAATTGACAAAATGCCAAAAGACATCGACAAAACTCATTCTTCACCTCTCCTTGAAACACAAGGTTTTATAATTCAATCATGGCAGTATGGGCATTGGGGTTGAACCACACCACCGCGCCGCTCGATTTGCGCGGCAGGTTTGCGTTCGCCGTGGACCAATTGCCCAGTACATTGGAGCGCTTGCGCAACAATTTGGCCACCCACACCCAGCACCAGCCCGAAGCGGCTATTTTGTCCACCTGCAACCGCACCGAAATTTACTGCGCAGCAGATCGGCCAGCAGCCGAGGGTACCTTGGATTGGCTGGCGCAAGCCGGCGGGGTGAGCAGCCATGATTTGCGCAGCCACACCTATTTTCTCGAAGAAGGCCATGTGGCAAGGCACGCTTTTCGGGTGGCCAGTGGCTTGGACTCCATGGTCCTGGGCGAAGCGCAAATCTTGGGGCAATTGAAAGATGCCGTGCGCGCCGCTGACGAAGCCGGAGCCTTGGGCAGCACCTTGAACCAATTGTTTCAGCGCAGTTTTTCAATCGCCAAAGAAGTTCGCACCGCCACCGAAATTGGCTCGCATTCGATCAGCATGGCCGCCGCCTGTGTGCGTTTGGCCAGCCAATTGTTTGAAGACCTCTCGCAAATCAGGGTGCTGTTTGTGGGCGCCGGTGAAATGGTCGAATTGGTGGCCACCCACTTCGTTGCAAAAAATCCCAAAAGCATGGCCATTGCCAACCGCTCACTGGACCGCGGAGAGAAATTAGCAGCGCAGTTTGGGGCCGAGGTCATGCGTTTGGCCGAACTGCCCGATCGCTTGCATGAGTTTGACGCCGTCATCAGTTGCACCGCCAGCACCCTGCCCTTGATTGGCTTGGGCGCGGTGGAGCGGGCGCTTAAAAGACGGCGCAACCGGCCCATCTTCATGGTCGACTTGGCTGTGCCACGCGACATCGAGCCTGAAGTCAAATCTTTAGACGACGTTTACTTGTACACAGTGGACGACTTGGCCAGCGTGGTGCAAACGGGCCAAGCGCAAAGGCAAGCTGCTGTGGCCGAAGCCGAGGTCATCATCGACGCAGGGGTTCAAAGCTTCATGCACTGGATGGTCCAGCGCGGCACCGTGCCTTTGATTCAACAACTCAATGCACAAGTGAACATTTGGCGCGAAGCTGAGTTGAGCAGAGCCAAAAAAATGTTGGCCAAAGGCGAAAGCCCTGAGCAAGTGCTCGAGGCTTTGTCGCGCGGCTTGACTCAAAAAATGTTGCACGGCGCCATGGCCGAATTGCACGCGGCCGACCCCGAACACATGGCACAGGCCTCGCATGCGGTGCAACGAATGTTCTTGCGCAAAGAGCGCTAGCGGCCCTGCACTGCACCACGCCGCCGCTGCCGGGCCAACTTCCCGGCCATTTTGTTAGAACATTTTGGCAAGGCCATGAGCCTTTAGCACCTCGACATGAAACCTTTTTTACTGAAACAACTTGATCGCTACGCCTTTCGCTTGGCTGAATTGGATTTTTTGCTCTCACGTGAAGACATCATGGCCGACATGGCGCAGTTTTTAAAACTCTCACGTGAGCATGCCGATGTCAGCGCCGTAGCCAACCGTTACGCGCGCTATCAGCAACTCATCAGCGACCGGTCTGAAGCTCTGGCCATGACGCAAAACGCGCAAGAAGATGCACAGATGCAGGCCATGGCGCAAGAAGAAATTCAAAGCACTCAAGCGCAGATGGCTGAGCTTGAAGCTGAGTTGCAACGCATGCTGCTGCCCAAAGATCCCGACGACGCACGGCCCGCCTTTCTTGAAATTCGAGCGGGCACGGGCGGCGATGAATCGGCCTTGTTTGCCGCTGATTTGCTGCGCATGTACACGCGTTTTTGCGAGCGCCAAGGCTGGCGTGCAGAACTGTTGTCCGAGTCTCCCAGCGAATTGGGTGGGTACAAAGAAGTGGTGCTGCGCATTGAAGGCGAGAACGTTTTTGGCACGCTGAGGTTTGAATCAGGCGGGCATCGTGTGCAGCGCGTGCCGACCACCGAAACACAAGGGCGGATTCACACCAGTGCTTGCACTGTAGCGGTCTTGGCCGAGCCCGATGAAACACAAGCGGTGGCCATCAACCCAGCCGATTTGCGCATCGACACCTACCGTGCCAGTGGCGCAGGCGGCCAGCACATCAACAAAACCGATTCGGCCGTGCGCATCACGCACATCCCCACAGGCATCGTGGCCGAGTGCCAAGACGATCGCAGTCAGCACCGTAACAAAGCCAAGGCCATGCAAGTTTTATCAGCGCGCATTCAAGAAAAAGACCGCAGCGAACGGGCGGCCAAAGACGCGGCGCTGCGCAAAGGTTTGATCGGTAGCGGCGACCGCTCAGACCGTATTCGCACTTACAACTTTCCTCAAGGCCGCTTCACGGACCACCGCATCAACCTGACACTGTACAAATTGAGCTTCATCATGGAGGGTGATTTGAAAGAGGTCACCACGGCCTTGCAGCATGCCCGCCAAGCCGAGCAGTTGGCCGATCTGGAATCGAGCAGCCTGTCATGAACTTGGCGCAATGCGTGGCGCATGCGCAGACCCTGGGACTGCCCCGCCTAGAGGCGCAAACCCTCTTGCTGCACCAGATGGGGCGCCCCCTGCACGACCGTGCCTGGCTGTTGGCGCATGACACCGAGGCTGCGAGCGTAGCCCAATTGGCAAGTTATGAAAGCCTGCTCCAACGGCGCTTGAATCACGAGCCAGTGGCCTACATCGTGGGCCGCAAAGAGTTTTTTGGTTTAAACCTGCAGATCGATGACCGGGTGCTTGACCCGCGGGCCGACACCGAACTGCTGGTGTCTTGGGCCTTGGCCTGTTGCCCTGACCCAGCCAGTGCACCCCGGCTCTTAGATTTGGGTACGGGCAGTGGCGCCATTGCCTTGGCTTTGCAGCAGCAGCGCCCCAAGGCCGAAGTTTGGGCCGTAGACGCCAGCGACAGCGCCCTGGGACTGGCCCAGCACAATGCGCTGGCGCTGGGCTTGCCGGTTCATTTTGTGCAAAGTCACTGGCTCCAAAATGTATCTGGGCAATTTCATGTGCTGGTCTCCAACCCACCCTACATTGCACAGCACGACCCGCACTTGGCAACCCTGCAACACGAGCCCCAACAAGCTTTGGTCAGTGGCCCAGATGGCCTGAAAGACTTGCGAGAGATCATTGCCCAAGCCCCAGGTCACCTCCACGATGGGGGCTGGCTCTTGCTCGAGCACGGATGGGACCAAGCGGCCGCAGTTCGAACACTTTTACATGAGGTTGGCCTGACTTGTGTACAGTCCAAGATGGATTTGGCGGGAATCGAGCGCTGCAGCGGCGGGCAAAAAAAATAGCCACGCCCGTGCAGGGGTCCCTGCCAACATGAAATAATCAAGCATTGACAGCCTAAGAGGACACCCCATGAGCGACGCCCAACAACGCATTGACGACTTGGTCAAACAAAACGAAGTTCTGCTTTTCATGAAAGGCAGCGCCAGCTTCCCCATGTGTGGGTTTTCTGGCCGCGCCATTCAACTGCTCAAGGCTTGCGGCGTTGACACCAAAGACGTCAAAACAGTCAACGTCTTAGACGATGCAGAAATCCGTCAAGGCATCAAAGAGTACAGCAACTGGCCCACCATTCCGCAGTTGTTTGTCAAAGGCGAATTCATTGGCGGCTCAGACATCATGATGGAGATGTATGAGTCGGGCGAATTGCACCAAGTGCTGGGCGGCGCACCAGCGGCTTAAAGCCTCAGTCGGTGCTTTGAAGCCAGCGCTTTTGCGCTGCCAGCACGGCTTGCGGATACGCTGCTTGCCCGCGTGAGCCGTTGTAGCGGCCCAAAGCCAAGAATAAATCGCCACTTTCTCGCTCGATCATGTGGCGCAAAATCACGCAGCCAAAACGCAGTTGCGTTTGCAGTTGAAACAAGGCGCTGACGTTGCCATCGCCAATGCTGTTGGCCCAAAATGGCATCACTTGCATCAGGCCGCGCGCGCCGGCACTGGAAATTGCATATTTCCTGAAAGCACTTTCAACCTCGATCAAACCCAGCACCAAAGACAAAGGCAGCTGCGCACGGCGCGCTTCGTACCAAAGGGTTTGCAACAACTCCTGCCGGTCTTGCGCATCGGCAAGCCACTTGGCCAGTTGCCCAGACGCCTTGGTTTTCCATTGTGAAAATTGTTGTTTCTCATGCTCCGATGTGAGCACGGGCACGGGCGGCGCAGCATTGCCGATGGCTTGGCGCAAGGCGCCCCAGACCGCGTCGGAGAGCACTTCTTGCGTTTGTGAGCCAGCCCATGCCAAAGGCGCCACTGTGCAGCACAGCAGACCACTGCAATGAATGAATTGGCGCCGCCGCATGGTCACCCTAGAACTGCTGCGCGCCTTTGCTCAGCTTCAAAGACCCGCTGCCAACTTGGCTAGCACAAACGCCAAAGTCTGCGCCAGCGGCACCGCAGTGGCAGCTGCATCACGGCGGTGTTGGTACTCCACATTGCCTTCTTTCAAACCGCGGTCTCCCAAGGTCACGCGGTGGGGCACGCCAATCAATTCCCAGTCGGCAAACATGGCGCCCGGCCGCTCACCGCGGTCGTCCAGCAACACGTCCACGCCCGCGCCTAGCAACTGCGCATACAAATTTTCTGCAGCCAATTTGACTTCGGCGCTTCGGTCCATGCCGATCGGACAAATCACCACCGTGAAAGGGGCAATGGCATCGGGCCAGATGATGCCTTTGGCATCGTGGTTTTGTTCAATGGCCGCTGCAGGCAAGCGCGTGATGCCAATGCCATAGCAACCCATTTCAAAAAATTGCGGTTTGCCGTTTTCATCCAAAAATGTGGCACTCATGGCCTGGCTGTATTTGCTGCCCAGGTAAAACACATGGCCCACTTCAATTCCGCGCTCAATGGCCAAAACACCTTTCCCATCGGGGGACGCGTCGCCCGCCACCACATTGCGCAAATCCGCCACGCGCGTGGGCTCGGGCAAATCACGGCCCCAATTGACACCTGTGATGTGGTGGTCTACTTGGTTAGCGCCGCAAATCCAATCGCTCATGACGGCCACTTCTCGGTCGGCCACAATGTGCACGGGTAGCTTTAAATTCAGCGGCCCCAAATAGCCTGGCTTGCAGCCAAAGTGCGCGTCAATTTCTGCCAAAGTGGCAAAGCGAAATCCATTGTCTAATCCGGGCAACTTGCCCACTTTGACTTCGTTCAAGTCATGGTCCCCGCGCAGCAGCAGCAACCAAACTTCAGATTTTTGGACGTTGCCTTGATCGTCCAAAACATCGGTGGCCAAGACCAAAGATTTGACGGTGCGGGACAAGGGCAGGTTCAGCAGCAGCGCCACATCGTTGCACGTGCTTTTGCCGGGTGTGGGCGTCAAGGTCAGCGCTTGCGCTGGCGCCGCTCTGGCAGCAGTTGGCGCCAGGGCCTCGGCTTTTTCCATGTTGGCCGCGTATTCACCCTGTGGGCAGTACACGATCGCGTCTTCACCTGTGGCGGCGATGACTTGGAACTCTTCACTCAAGTCGCCCCCAATGGCGCCGCTGTCAGCGGCCACCGCACGGTAACGCAGGCCAAATCGGTCAAAAATTTGCCGGTACGCATTGGACATGATTTGGTAGCTTTGCTTGGCTGCGACCTGATCACGGTCAAAGCTGTAGGCGTCTTTCATGGTGAACTCACGCCCGCGCATCAAACCAAAACGTGGGCGACGCTCATCTCGAAACTTGGTTTGAATTTGATAGAAATTTTTGGGCAGTTGCTTGTAACTGCGCAGCTCTTGGCGGGCAATGTCGGTGATCACTTCTTCGCTGGTGGGCTGCACCACATAGTCGCGGCCGTGCCGATCTTTGATGCGCAGCAACTCGGGGCCCATTTTTTCAAAGCGGCCCGTCTCTTGCCAAAGTTCGGCCGGTTGCACCACCGGCATGCTCAGCTCTATGGCCCCTGCTCGGTTCATCTCTTCTCGCACAATGGCTTCGGCCTTGCGAATCACGCGCAGGCCCATGGGCATGTAGCTGTAAATGCCAGCGCCCAATTTTTTGATCAAGCCCGCACGCATCATCATCTGGTGGCTCACCACCTCGGCGTCGGCAGGCGCCTCTTTGAGGGTGGAGATCAAAAATTGACTGGCTTTCATGGGGTAGCTCCAAGCGTACTCAGGGTGATTCCTAATGCACCTGTGAAGGCATTGTGCATAATGGTCTCAGTTTAAAAATTTGGGATTTGATTATGCTTGACCGGGAAGGCTTTAGGCCTAACGTCGGCATCATTTTGCTCAACCAGAAAAATCAGGTGTTCTGGGGCAAGCGCATACGTACTCACAGTTGGCAGTTTCCGCAAGGCGGCATTGACCGGGGCGAAAGTCCTGAACAAGCCATGTTCCGCGAACTGCACGAAGAAGTGGGGCTCCTGGCGGAGCATGTGCGCATTGTGGCCCGTACGCGCGATTGGTTGCGCTATGAAGTGCCGGACCGTTTCATTCGCCGAGACGCAAGAGGCCATTACAAAGGCCAAAAACAGATTTGGTATTTGCTCCAATTGGTTGTGCCCGATTGGAACTTGAACTTGCGCGCCACCAGCCACCCCGAGTTTGACGCTTGGCGCTGGAATGAGTTTTGGGTGCCCCTCGAAGCAGTGGTGGAATTCAAACGCGGCGTCTACGAAATGGCTTTGACCGAGCTGTCGCGCTTTTTGCCGCGCTTTGACAACCGACCACGCCCCTTTCGAAGCGCCAACCGTTTGCGCGAGCCAGAAGGCTCTGTGCAAGACGACGGTAATGTCTCAGTGCAATACAGCTTCACGCAAACCCACTTTCACATGGAGTTGCCGCCCGGCGCCACGTTTGACCCCGACCCGCAAAACAGCCTAGACAATCCCGGGGCTTGAGAGGGCAAAGGGCAGTTGGCTTTACCGCGTCAAAATCATATTGTCGCGATGCACAAACTCTGGTTCGGCCATGTAGCCCAAGAGGGCTTCAAACTCTTGCGACGATTTGCGGCACAGCAACCGCGCTTCTGCGCTGGCGTAATTGGCCAGGCCGCGGGCAAATTCTTGGCCTGCTGTGTCTCGAATGGCGATCACATCGCCGCGTGAGAAATCTCCCTCCACAGCGGTCATGCCAATGGCCAACAAGCTCTTGCCTTGTGAGCGCAATTTGTCAGCAGCTCCAGGGTCCACGGTCACAGCGCCGCGCAGTTGCAAATGGTCGGCCATCCACTGCTTGCGGGCTTGCTGCTTTGGGGTTTGCGCCACCAACAAGCTGCCAATGGCCTGGCCACGGCACAAACGCAGCAAAGCATCGGGCTCACGGCCCCAGGCGATGACGGTGGAGGCGCCAGAGCCAGCTGCACGCTTGGCGGCCAAAATTTTGGTGATCATGCCGCCGCTGCCAATGCCCGAGCCCACACCGCCGGCCATGGCTTCCAATGCAGGGTCGCCCGCACGTGCTTCTTGCACAAATTGTGCGTTGGGGTCTTTGCGCGGGTCGGCCGTGAACAAGCCTTTTTGATCGGTCAAGATCACCAAAGCATCGGCTTCGACCAAGTTGGCCACCAAGGCGCCCAAGGTGTCGTTGTCGCCAAACTTGATCTCGTCGTTGACCACCGTGTCGTTCTCGTTGATCACCGGCAGAACATGGTGGGTCAGCAAGGTGAGCAAGGTCGAGCGTGCGTTCAAGTACCGCTCGCGATCGGCCAAGTCGGCATGGGTCAATAAAACTTGCGCACTGCGCAAACCGTTTTCACGCAGTTTGGTTTCGTACATTTGCGCCAAACCCATTTGACCCACCGCGGCGGCAGCTTGCAATTCATGGATTTGGTGTGGCCGCGTGGTCCAGCCCAAGCGCTTCATGCCTTCGGCAATGGCGCCGCTGGAGACCATGATCACTTCGCGTTTGTCTTGGGTCAAGATGGCCATTTGACGGCACCATTCGCCGATAGCCTGCTCGTCCAAACCCCGGCCTTCGTTGGTCACCAAACTCGAGCCAACTTTGACCACAATGCGCCGCGCATCGCGCAAAACGGTCGAAGTAAAGGGCTTTTGCATGGCGTGCAATGGTGATGTGGTCTGCGCTTTATTCGGGGGCAGCGTCGGCAAAACGCGGGTCAATGTAGACCGGCGCTTGCTCTTGCACCTGCTGGGCTTTGATGTGCTGGTAAATCAACTTCACCAAAGGCTCACAACCCTCGCGCGTGAGCGCTGATATTTCAAACACAGGGCCTTTGTATTTAAAACGTTTGACAAAATCTTTCACCCGTTCAGCGCGCTCGGCGGTGGGCACCATGTCCAACTTGTTGAGCACCAACCAACGCGGTTTGTTGTACAACGCAGGGTCGTATTTTTTCAGCTCAGCCACAATGGCCTTGGCCTGTTTAACCGGGTCAACAGCGTCGTCAAACGGCGCAATGTCCACAATGTGCAAAAGCAAACGGGTGCGCTGCAAATGGCGCAAGAACTGGTGCCCCAAGCCGGCGCCTTCTGAGGCCCCTTCGATCAAGCCGGGCACATCGGCCACCACAAAACTTTGCTCAGGGGCCACACGCACCACACCCAAATTTGGGTGCAAAGTGGTGAAGGGGTAATCGGCAATTTTGGGGCGGGCGTTGGAAATGGCAGCGATCAAGGTGGACTTGCCTGCATTGGGCATGCCCAGCAAACCCACGTCAGCCAGCACCTTGAGCTCGAGTTTTAAACTCTTTTTTTCACCCAACCAGCCTGGTGTTTTTTGCCTGGGCGCGCGGTTGATTGCGCTTTTGAAGCGCATGTTGCCAAAGCCGCCGTCACCGCCTTTGGCAATCATGATGACTTCACCCGGTTTGAGCAGTTCGTAGAGCACTTCGCCGGTTTCAGCGTCGCTCAAAATGGTGCCCACGGGCATTTTTAAAGTGACATCGTCACCCATGGCGCCAAACATGTCTGAGCCCATGCCGTGCTGGCCGCGCTTGGCTTCATGACGGCGTGAAAAACGGTAATCGACCAAGGTGTTCAAGTTGGGATCGGCCACCGCAAAAACGTGGCCGCCGCGCCCGCCGTCTCCGCCGTTGGGGCCACCAAATTCTTTGTATTTCTCGTGCCGGAACGAGACGCAACCGTTCCCGCCATCTCCCGCAGAGATGTCAATATAGGCTTCGTCAACGAACTTCATGGGTTTTCCAGTTTAGCGTTTCTTCAGGGTTCAGGACTGGAACAAAAAAGCCCCGACTCTGCGGGGCTTTTTTGCGCAGGAACTGACGGGCTTTAAGCGGCCGGCGTCACATTCACCATTTGCTTGCTCAGCGCGCCTTTGATCGAGAACGACACGTGGCCGTCGACCAACGCGAACAAAGTGTGGTCTTTGCCCAAACCGACATTGGTGCCGGCGTGGAACTTGGTGCCGCGTTGGCGAACGATGATCGAGCCAGCGCTGATCAACTCACCGCCAAAAGCTTTCACACCGAGCATCTTGGGCTGCGAATCGCGCCCGTTTCGCGTAGAGCCGCCGCCTTTTTTCTGTGCCATGACCTTGGCTCCTTATGCGGAAATATCGCCAATTTGCAGTTCAGTGAACTGCTGACGATGTCCTTGACGTTTCTGATAATGCTTGCGACGGCGCATTTTGAAAATGTGCACTTTGTCGTGCTTGCCATGCGCCAACACCGTGGCTTTGACAGTTGCGCCGGACACCAGGGGCGTGCCAACTTTCAGATCTGCGCCGTTGCCAACTGCCAGAACTTGGTCGATCACGATTTCCTGGCCCACGTCCGCAGCAATCTGTTCTACTTTAATTTTTTCGCCGGCAGCAACACGATACTGTTTGCCGCCGGTTTTTATGACCGCGTACATAATGACCTCTTGATTGGAATTCCCCAAGACTGACCCTGAGGAACCCAAGATTTTAGCACGGACTTGAGCTGATGCAAAGAGGGGCGCATTTTTCACGTCTTGCGTCGTCCTTATAATTGCGCTTGCACTTGGCTTTCACCCTGGAATCCAAGCTTGAAAGTTGCCTGAACAGCCTGATTTAAGCCAATTGTCTACTTTTGTCCCTACTTTGACGCCTACTCCCGCCCAAGCGCTGGCCTTGGTTGCGCCAGACATGGCGCAAGTCGATCTGGTAATCTCTGAGCGCCTAAGCTCGGGCGTGCCCTTGGTTGGACAGGTGGCAAAGTACATCATTTCGGCGGGTGGAAAGCGGCTTCGCCCCGTTATCTTGCTGTTGACCTGCGGGGCATTGGGCTACCTAAACCCCGACAAATTCAACATGGCCGCCGTCGTGGAGTTCATCCACACCGCCACCTTACTGCACGATGATGTGGTGGACGAGTCCACTTTGCGCCGGGGTAAGCCCACCGCCAACGAGCATTTTGGCAACCCCGCCAGCGTGCTGGTGGGCGATTTCTTGTACTCCCGAGCCTTCCAAATGATGGTCCACGCCGGCAGCATGCGCATCATGCAAGTGCTGGCCGACGCCACCAACGTGATTGCAGAAGGCGAAGTCATGCAGTTGATGAACATGCACGACCCCCATCTCGACGAAGCGGGCTATTTGCTGGTGATCCGTTCCAAAACAGCCAAATTGTTTGAGGCCAGCGCTCGCTTGGGGGCCATATTGGCTGGCAGCTCGGCTGAGGTGGAGCAAGCCTGCGCCGATTTCGGCCAATCCTTGGGCACCGCTTTTCAAGTGATCGACGATGTGCTCGACTACGAAGGGCAAAGCGCCGAGATGGGCAAAAACTTGGGCGACGATTTGCGCGAAGGCAAAGCCACCCTGCCCCTGATCTTGGCCATGCAACGGGGCACCTCTGCCCAGCGCGACTTGGTCCAACACGCCATTGAAACTGGATCGGTCGATCAGTTGCCCGCCGTGATCGACATCGTGCGCGAAACCGGCGCACTCGAGGGCAGCCGCAAAGCGGCCATGTCAGAAGCCCAACGCGCCATCAACGCCGCCAAACTCTTGCCCCCTGGCCCCTACACAGACGCCTTGGTGGCACTGGCCTCTCAGCTGCTAGAGCGGCGGACCTAAGAGGCTTACGGGCACCCGCCCGTGCAGGCCCCAGCGCAGCAGGGGCTGCTCATCACATATCTGGAATCAAGCGTTTGCCTAGGCTGATGGCCTCATCGTTGCCGTAGCCCAAGCGTGCATAAAAAGCCAGGGCCTGCGCGTTGGTGTTTCGCACTTGCAAGTTGATTTTGGGGCAGCCAACGCTCAAGAGCAGTTGCTCGCCATGGTCCATCATGGCTCTGGCAAAACCAAGCCTTTGCTGATCAGGGTGCACAGCCAAATAATTCACCCACCCGCGGTGCCCTTCATAGCCAAACATGGCGCTAGCCACAAGCTGCCCCTGCTTGAGCCCCACCAAAAACCATTCACGGTTCACAGCCAATTTGCGCTCGATGTCCAGCCCCGGATTGTTCCAAGGGCGCGTGAGTTCACACACTTGCCACAGCGCAATGACGGCGGCGCGGTCTGTGTCTTGGTAAGCGCGAATTTGCATGTTCAACCCCTGTGTTTTGCAAAAGCTCGACTGTACCTTTGCGCGGGCTGGCTGGCAGGGCAATGCAAGAATTTTTTCAAGCTGACTACCCATCCCCAATAACTGCGCAAACCTGCCCAAGTCCACATTGCCTCCGCTGATGATCACCCCCACGCGCTGGCCTTTCAGCGCCGCGCCGGCTTGAATGGCTGCGGCCAAAGACAAGCAGCCAGTGGGCTCTACAACCATCTTCATGCGCTCAGCATAAAAGCGCATGGCCTGCACCAATTGCCCGTCGGTCACGGTGTGAATGCCATCGACCCATGCGCGAATGATTTCAAAAGTTATCTCACCCACCATGGGTGTTTGCGCGCCATCTGCAATCGTGACGGGCGTTTGGATTTTGACGCGCTCGCCTTGGCGCAAAGACTGCTGAACATCATTGCCTGCCTCAGGCTCAACACCGTAAATTTTGCACTGCGCAGAGCGTGCTTTGGCCGCCAAAGCGCTGCCGCTGAGCAAACCGCCGCCGCCCAAACAGACAAACAGCGCATCCAGCGCACCCACCTCGTCAAACAATTCCAAGGCCGCAGTGCCTTGGCCCGCGATCACATCGGCATGATCAAACGGCGGAATGAAGGTCATGCCCTTTTGCGCAGCCAACTCTTTTGTCAAGGCCCCAGCATCATCTTTGTACCGGTCGTAACCGATCACGGTGGCACCATAGCCTTGCGTGGCCGCAAGCTTGGCCGCAGAAGCATCGTGGGGCATGAAAATGGTGGCAGGCATGCTCAAAATTTTGGCCGACAAGGCAATGGCTTGCGCGTGATTGCCAGACGAGTAGGTCACCACACCGGACTTGCGCTGAGCTGCAGAGAATTGGGCCAAGGCATTGAAGCCACCTCGGAATTTAAAGGCCCCCATGCGCTGAAAATTTTCGCACTTGAAATAAATTTGCGCACCCAACTGCGTGTTCAGCGTGACCGACTGCAAGACGGGTGTGAGGTGTGCGTGCCCGTGCAGACGCTTCGCGGCGGCCAGGACATTTTCAAAAGTGGGCAGGGTCAGCATGGTTTTAAAAGATTATGCTTGCACCATGGCCCTGATCTCAGAAATTCGCACCGATGACTTGACAGACTCACGCGTGCACGATTTTCTATACGCGCACCTGCAAGACATGCACGCCAGCTCGCCGCCCGAAAGTGTGCACGCTTTAGATCTGCAAGCGCTACAAAGCCCAGACATCACATTTTGGACCGCATGGCTTGAAGGCCAGCTGGTGTCTATGGGCGCGCTCAAGCAGTTAAGCGCTGCCCACGGAGAAATTAAATCGATGCGCACTGCGCCGCAGTGGCGTGGCCGCGGAATTGCCAAACAGCTCTTAACTCACATCTTGCAGCAAGCGCGAAGCCGGGGCTTGACGCAAGTGAGCCTTGAAACCGGCAGCATGGCCAGTTTCGCCGCTGCGCGAGCGCTTTACCTGAAGCACGGTTTCAAAGATTGCCCGCCGTTTGCAGACTACCAACCCGACCCCCACAGCGTGTTCATGACACTTGATTTAGGCGTCTAAAAGGGGACTTAAAAGGGGTATCAAAAGGGGACGCAAAAGGGGACGCTACCCTTTTCCACCCTTTTTCGACGCCCCCCACAACGTGTTCATGGCACTTGATTCATGCAGATGAATGTGGCAGCCATAACCGATTTTTGTCATTTTTGATTTAAATCAATATCTTTTCTATAAATTAGACATATAATTCAACTCAGTACTAATTAGAAAGCTCCTCATGATTCGTGCATTGGTCTGCTCTTTTGCCTTGGTAAGCCTGCAAGGATGCGCTTCTCTGCCTGCGACATGGGCTGCGAAAACACTTGAAACGCAAGGGGACTTCAACCCAGCAACAGATCCGACGACGGGCAATTTTTCCAAATACAAGTCAGACCGCTTGGCATGTCTGCAGCAAACTACATCCGAATTTGAAAGCAAGATGGAAATAGTAAACAACCACATCGTTCGCTTCAGGGCTTGTCTGATCGCAAAGGGCCACAAGCTTCTGAGCTGAAGCAGGGAAAAGGGTAACGTCCCCTTTTAAGCCCCCTTTTAAGCGTCCCCTTTTAAAGGGTAACATCCCCTTTTAACGTCCCCTTTTAATGGGCCTTGATGGGCTTTGCTCACAACAAGAACTGAATGCCTAGCACGCCGACTAAAGACAGACCCCATCTCTCACCGGCCGAAATGAGCGAGTTGCTCATTCCAGCGGAGAATTTCAGCTTGGGGCAGGTTGACCGGTTTTACAAATGGCGTAATTTATTTTTATTTGCTGTTGTACTTGTTTTCTTGGTCAAGCTCTTGCTCTTTCCCGAGAGCGTTTTGACCGACTTTGCATTCAGCCCCAGCAAAAAAGAGACGCTTGAAATTTACCTTCAATACCGCGGCGCATACCTTTTGTTTGGCGCCATGGTTTATGCGGTGAGTTACATCAACGACTGGCACTTTGAAAAAGTGGCCTTGACTTTTTGCGTATTGCCCATCGTCTCTTTGGTGCTTGACAGTGTCAATGTGTATGCCGAACTTCGCAGCTCCCATTCTTGGAGCATTTGGCTGTGGATTGCATCGCGTTTGATCGCTATTTATTGCTTGTTCATGAATTACCTGAACATGGCACGCATACCGCCCATGCCCAGGCGTTTCAGGTCTTGAGTCGAATCAAGTCAAAAAATGCCGCGGCATGGCGGGCGATCGATCGCAGCGCAAGGCGTTGAGCAGCAAGCAATACAAAAAACCCAATCGAATCAAAATGGCGACCATGACCTTGGCTGGAATGTGCACGTCGTTGAAACTGTAAATGTTGATCAAATCAAACGCAAGGTGGCTCAGCACCATGGCAAAGGTGATCAAAGCAATTTTCTCGAAGTGCCAGTCACGCGTGTAACTGAAGATATAAATGCATGTGGTGCCCATGATGAACGTCAGTCGGTACATCAGCATTGGCCGCATAGGGCCGGAGCCGCCCGGAAAATTAAACGCTTGAAAAGCTTCTTCTCGCAAGAAATAAAGCAACAACAATGAGACCGCCACAACAAACAACAGGTAGGCGTTGCGAAACTTAAAATTTTTGTCTACGCCCAATGCTTTGTCTTGTGCCCCAGAGTTCATGCGGACTTCTCGAATGCGCTGCAGAATTTTTTCGCACAAAAAAATCTCAATGCGACTGCAGCTTGCGCTTGCCAGTGTAGCTGCACTTCCAAGTCACAAAACGTTTACCATGCAGGCTCTTTCAAAAAGGACCTGGCTCCATGAACTCCAGCATTTCCAAAAACCCACTCGGCGCATCTGGCTTGAAGGTCTTGCCCGTTGGCCTGGGCTTGATGTCTTTGTCGGGCGTGTATGGCCAGTCCAGTGACGCCAATGGCATCAGTGTCATCCACCGGGCGATCGAGCTGGGCGTGAATTTTCTCGATTCGGCAGACATGTACGGCTGGGGTCACAACGAGACCTTGCTCGGACAAGCGCTCAAAGGCAAACGCGATGGCATCGTGCTGGCCACTAAATTTGGCCAAGTCAAAAGTGACACTGGCGCCAACATCGTCAACGGCCGCCCCGAATATGTACGCGCCGCCTGCGAGGCCAGCCTTAAGCGCTTGGGGCTGGAGGTGATTGACCTGTATTACACCCACCGCATTGACCCCCAGGTTGCCATTGAAGAGACCGTGGGCGCCATGGCAGATTTGGTCAAGGCTGGCAAAGTTCGCGCGCTGGGTTTGTGCGAGGCCAGCCCTGAGACCATTCGCCGCGCGCACAAGGTTCACCCCCTGGCTGCGATTCAAACCGAGTACTCATTGCTTTACCGCGAACCAGCCGAAGAAACGCTCAAAACCACCCGTGAGCTGGGTATTTCATTTGTGGCTTACTCGCCTTTGGGCCGAAGCATTTTGACGGGTCAAGTTCACAGTGCAGACGAAGTCATGAACGACAGACGCAAAGATCACCCCCGCTTTCAAGGCGAAAATTTTGCACTCAACCAGCAGTTGCTCACGCCAATGGTTCAGATAGCCAAGTCGAAAAACTGCACGCTAGGTCAACTGGCCTTGGCTTGGTTGTTGGCCCAAGGCCAAGACATCATTGCCATTCCGGGCACCAAACAAGTTCAGCGTGTTGAAGAAAACTTGGGCGCATTGCAGGTTGATTTATCTGACTCTGAGTTGGCCAGTTTGACCCTGGCTTTCCCCAGTGGGGCAGCTGCAGGCACGCGTTACCCAGCCGGCGCCATGAAGGGGGTTTATTTATAAAAACTCGGCTCTCAAAACTCAGCCGATAATCGCTGGGTCAGTTCAAATTAACAATAAGAGAGACACATGACTGCCGTACAACTCACCCCCTTAGAATTGAAAATCAAAATGCACCCCCATACGCGACCTCTGCTGCACATTGCCAAAACCTTTGCGCTGGTGATTGCCATGGCCCTGCCCATCACGGCGGCCATTTGCACCAGCGCCAGCGCCACCACCTTGCGTGTGGCCAACCAGGGTGACGCCTTGTCGATGGACCCACACTCATTGGCAGAGGCCGTGCAACTGGCTTTTTTGGGCAATATTTTTGAGCCACTTGTAACCAACGACAAAGCCCTCAAACCGATTCCAGGGTTGGCCACCAAGTGGTCGCTCGTATCACCCAACGTATGGCGTTTTGAGTTGCGCAAGGGCGTGAAGTTTCATGACGATCGCCCCTTCAGCGCCGACGATGTGGTCTTCTCGCTGCAGCGCGCTCGCGGTGAAGGCTCCGACATGAAAGGCAACTTGGCTTCAGTGCGAGATATCCGAAAAGTTGACGACTACACCGTCGACGTGGAAACCAACGGCCCCAACCCGATCCTGCCCAACTTGCTGACCATGACGTACATGATGAGCAAATCCTGGGCTGAAGCCAATGCAGCTGAGCGCCCGGTAGACCGGCGCAAAGGCGTTGAAAACACAGCCACCACCAAAGCCAACGGCACCGGCCCCTACCGTTTGCGCGAGCGCCAGCCCAGTGTAAAAACCACACTCACCCGCAACCCCACTTACTGGGGCCCCATTGAAGGCAACGTGACCGAGGTCGTGTTTCAGCCCATCAGCAACGATGCAACGCGTGTGGCTGCTTTGATCTCCAACGAGGTTGACTTGATCGACCCTCTGCCCCTGCAAGACGTCCCCAAACTGCAAGCCAACTCAGCCCTGCGTGTGGCACAAGGCAAGGAGTCGCGCATTGTGTTTTTTGGCTTCGACCAAAAGCGTGATGAACTTCTTTACTCCAATGTGAAGGGTAAAAATCCGTTCAAAGACAAACGCGTTCGTCAAGCCTTTTTGCAAGCCATCGACACACAAACCATCATTGACAAAGTCATGCGCAAAGCCGCCTACCCCGCCGCTTTGATGGTGGCCGAAGGCATGAATGGCTACTCCGCCCAGAACGACAAGCGTTTGCCCTTTGACCCCATTGCAGCCAAGCGTTTGCTCACTGAGGCGGGTTACCCCGACGGATTTGAAGTCACGCTGAACTGCCCCAATGATCGCTATGTCAATGACTCTGAAGTCTGCGTGGCTTCAGCTGCTTACCTGGCGCGCATTGGCGTGAAAGTGCGAGTGGATGCAGAGCCCAAAGGCACGTATTTCACCAAAGTGCTCAAGCGCGACACCAGCTTTTTCATGGTGGGCTGGTCGCCTGCGGGTTATGACGCTCACAACGCCTTGTTCTACCTCATGGCCACCCCTGCTGGCACCGCAGGCCAAGGCTCATGGAACATGGGCGCCTACAGCAATGCACGCCTTGATACATTGACCAGCGCCATTCAAATTGAAACCGATCTGACCAAGCGCACCGCCATGATGAACGAAGCACTGGCCTTGCACCGAGACGATGTGGGCCACATTCCGATGCACCAACAGTCTCTGGCTTGGGGCATGCGTGCCAATGTCGAGATTGCACAGCGCGCCGACAACTACATGTTCTTCAAGTGGGCCAGCGTGCGCTGAAAACCACTCACCTGACAAGCACCGCCCGGTCAGTCTTCAGAGCCTTGCGCTAAGTGCGCCTGGATCAAGGCCGGCAGTGTTTGGGGCGATTGAATGCGAAGCAATTTGTTGACATTGGTTTGCCCAAACACAACTTCAATTTGTTTGCTTGAAACGCCAAACTCTTTGGCTAAAAATTTGACCATGTGATCCGTGGCTTTGCCGCCTTCAGGCGCGGCGGTCACACTGATTTTGAGTTGATGGCCTTTGATTTTTCCTATCGCATCTTTTTTCGAGCTCGGCTTGCCCAACACATAAAGCACCAGGGTCGATCCCTCCCAATGGCAACAGGTTTTCACATCGGGCTGCACAGCGGTCTTCACGTGGGTGTGCAACCCCAAAAAGTCAACACCGCCTGCAACAATGCTTCAGGTGCTTCTTCAGGAATGTAATGCCCGCAGGGCAATGCTCGGCCACTGGCTTGATGGGCTACAAGTCGCCACTCGTCTAATGGCGCAAAACATTTTTGCACCACCCCTTGATCACCCCACAAAACCAACAGGGGTTGTTCAAGCCGATTGCCAGTGTTCATATCCGCTTGGTCATGTACCAAGTCAATGCTGGCACTGGCGCGGTAATCCTCACACAAGCCATGGGCCGCCCCTGGCAAGGCCAAGCAGCGCTGGTACTGCGCTAATGCACGCGCATCGAAAGGCGCCAAGCCTGCACTGCGATTGCCCATGACTTCCAGCACATAGGCATGCGGGTCAGCTTGAATCAAGCGTTCAGGCATGGCGGTGGGCTGAATCAAAAAAAACCAATGCCAATAAGCACGCGCAAACTCTTGTGTGGTTTGCTGGTACATCGCCAGCGTGGGGGCCACATCCAGCAACACCAAGCTTTTGACAGCGTGGGGGTGATCTAATGCCATGCGGTGCGCCACGCGTGCACCTCGGTCATGGGCTAAAACGTCAAAGCGATCAAAGCCCAGTTGATGCATCACACTGATCTGGTCCTGCGCCATGCTTCGTTTGGCATAGTTGGAATGATCGGGTAAACCCTTAGGCTTTGAAGAGTCGCCGTAGCCCCTCAAATCAGCGGCGACCACCGTGAAGTGCTTGGCCAGATCAGGTGCAATTTTGTGCCAAATGGCATGCGTTTGAGGGTGGCCATGCAGCAACAGCAAAGGCGGCCCTGCCCCACCGATGGCAGCGCAGATGACTTGATCTGACTCGACTTGAATCAGTTGGTGCTCGAAGTTGGGAAATAAGTCCTGCAAGTGCATGCCTGAAGGTTGATTCATCCGTGTTTTGGCTTAAACTGCAAACGCACAATTTTAGCGAGTACATCCAAGATGTCAGAAATCCGCCCTGCTGCAAATCGACCAGAAGTTCACCGCCCCGTTGCGCAACGTCCTGCCAAATCCGAGCATCCAGCCAATGAACTGAAGCCTCAACAATTAGAAGCGCGAAGAGAAGCGCCCAAATCCGATAAGGCCAAGGGCGGAATAGTGGATGTGAGGGTTTAACGCCAACATGAAAAGCAAATAAGGCATTGCTGCTTATTTGCTTTTCATGCGGTTAAGAAGAGAAAGTTTTACAGGCCGCCGTTTTGCTGAGCCACCATCATGTACAACATGGGTATGGAGAGCATGGTGTTGATGCGTGAAGTGATCATGGCGGTACGTGCAGCAACTGGTTTTTCTTCAGGGCTGACTTCCACCAGGCCAAGTGCTTTTTGTTGATTGGGCCAAATGATGAACCAGACATTAAAGGCCATCACCAAAGCGATCCACATGCCCATGCCAATGGCACGCACAGGGCGCTCAAGCGACAAAGCGTTGACCAAGTAGCCGCTCATGAAGGCCAAAAGCAAGCCCGTGACGACCGTGGCCAATGCTGCATAACGGAACCAAAACAACGCGGCAGGCGCGATGACTTTGCTGACAGCGGGCTTTTGCTCATCAGGAATCTTGGGCATGGAGGGCATTTGAACGAAATTGAAGTAGTACAGCAATCCGACCCACATCACGCCGCAGGCCACATGCAACCAGCGCATGGCAAATGTGCCCCATGCGTGGTCAAACTTGGTCTCGCTACCAGACAGCAACACCAACGCGATCAGCAATACCAAGCCACTGGCCAAAGTTTGCCAGAGCGATTGAAAGATTTTTGTCATTTTTTCATCCTAAATTTGGGTTACCTGATGGAACAAATTGCAGCATGGGATTGAAGGCTCACCCGAGTTTGAAGCCGAGCGCATACTGACACACTTGATTTTTAAAAACAAGCAATTTTGCCTCAAATCGCATGTATGTGCTGAGCACACAATTAGCCCACTGAATAGGCATGTTTTGAAAATGGTGATTATTAGGCTAACCTTACATTTTGCGCATGAATTTCAGACTCATCACCATTTGATCAAAGGACAACACCATGGCCAAAGCATATTGGATCAGCACTTATCGCTCCATCACCGACAACGATGCACTGGCCGCCTATGCCAAGCTGGCGGGCCCCTCTCTGAGCGCAGCAGGTGGAACATTTTTGGCACGCGGTGTGCCTGCCGCAGTCAAGGAAAGTGGCCAGCAAATGCGCACGGTTCTCATCGAGTTTGAAAGCCTGGCCGCTGCCTTGGCTGCCTATGACACCCCCGGCTACAAAGCGGCCCTTGCCGCATTGGGCAGCAACGCGGTGGTGCGCGATATTCGAATCATTGAAGGGGTTTGAATTTAAATTGGATCCTGTGCATGCTCTAGCATGGCCAGGGCCTGGCTCATGTTGCAAATTGTGTTTGCTAAACTTCTACCATGCCTGCACCTTCCCCCGCCCCAAGCATGCTCTGGGCAGACCTCAGAGTATCGGGGTGGGCATGGCTGTTTTTTCTGAGCCTAGCAGGCTCGCTCACAGGCTGCGGTACGCCGCCGTCCCAGAGAGTCCAGACGGAAAATGCCGCTTCCCGCTTGTCCGTGGAACAGGCCAAAGATGTGACCGTTTACGCGGTTGGACTGGTGGGCACACCCTACCGCTGGGGCGGGAACACACCAGAATCTGGTTTTGACTGCAGCGGATTGATTGCACACGTTTACCAAAAAAGTGCACGCCTTAAAACACCTCGCACAGTGGCTGAACTCAAAGACTGGGGCGTCCCCATCACCACGAATGCGATTCGTTCAGGAGATTTGATCATTTTCAGCAAAGGCAACGAAAGTACCCACGCCGGTATTTACGTCGGTGAGGGACGATTTGTCCACGCTCCAGCCACTGGCGGGCGGGTGCGTTTGGACCGCTTCAGCAGCGGCTATTGGTCAAACTACAAGATCGCATTCAATCGGCCTTGAATGAATGTGAATTTGTGCATCTGGCAGCCGTCATTTCCTGCCCGCCTCAGCGTTTCGCAGCGATGACTGGCCAAGTTTGACGGACGGGGTGTCAACTGCTGAGCTTAAAAAGGCCGCTTGATTCAGCCCCGAAGCACGCAATCGGCGCTCCAATCTTGGGCACTGTGGCGCTTTCCAAACAGTTTTAGCCTGTTTTTGATCGTGGCCTAGATTTGAAATGTTGCATTCATGCTATGTAGCATTTATACTATCTAACATGAGCAGAAACGAAGAAGCCCCAGTCTATAACCGCATCGCTGAACAGCGTGAGTTCGTTGGTATGTCGCGTCAACAATTGGCAGAGATTGTTCACGTTCACTATCAAACCATCGGCTATCTAGAGCGCGGCGAATACAGCCCTAGCTTGGCTTTAGCACTTCGTATCGCTGAAGTATTTGGCACCGATGTTCAGAGTTTGTTTTCTATCAAACCTTTCAAGAAAGGCAAATGAAATGAGTGACAAAAGCAAAAAAGATTTTTATTGGGTAGAAGGTGTCACACGAGATGCGGTTGTTCGCAGTCTTGCCGATAACAATCCTTCTGTCTTCCGAAATCAACGCAACAGAAAACTGTTGATCGTGTTAGTTTCATTCTTGATCATTGTCTCGGCTGTATCGATTTTTATAGAGCATCCGAAAGTACGCTCCTATTTAGAGATCGCAACTTTGGCAAGCGTGCTGATTCTGTATTTCAAATTGAGAGCATCTGTTCGGCATGTTGCAGATGCGCCTGACGAACTGTTGGATGAAAGACTCATTGCCATTCGCAATGCTGGATACTTAGACGCGTATCGCAACATGGGCGGCATTGGATTGGTGTATGTTTTAATCTATTTTTTGATGGTCCTTGAAATCATTAGCCCCTCGCGTCCAATAGGCGACATAGCGTTTTCGCAAACCATTATTTCTTACTATATGTGGTTTGCTTGCATGCCATCCATGGTGTTGGCTTGGACCATGCCCTCTGAAAGGGCTGCTGAACAATGATCAGTGCCCCGCTTCGTTTTTGGGAAGTTCGGTTGGTGTATGAAGTTTTTTCAGGACAACGCACGATTCGTGTCTTGCGAATGTGGACGCATGACGATGAGCTCAGAGGCAACCGCCATAGCCCAATACAGATCTGTCCGTTTGGCAAATTGGCATGTATTTTGCCGCATTGAATTCCAAACGCACAAATTCTTACATTTAAAAATCAGCACATGCTTTTGAGCCCATCTTGAAGGATCATTCAAGCGCCTGAACTTTCACGAAAGGGTGCAGCCATGGCCAAAGATGCTCCAGCCCCAGCGGGCTTGACCGCAGAGGATGTGCCTGTGGTGCTTTATTTGCAACAAGCGCTTGATCAGGCCGTTGCCCTGAGAGCCTCAGACTTGCACTTTGAACCGTTTGAGCAACATTACCGAGTGCGCTTGCGCGTGGACGGGCAGTTGCGCGAAATTGCGCCGCCACCATTTACACTGAAAGACCAGTTGGGTTCACGCATCAAAGTTTTATCGCGCCTGGACATTGCAGAAAAGCGTTTGCCGCAAGATGGCCGCATGCAAGTGCAAGTTGCGGGTGCCAAGCGGCTAGATTTGCGCGTGAGCACCCTGCCCACTTTGTTTGGCGAAAAATTGGTCATGCGGGTGTTAGATGGCAATGCGGCACATTTCAATCTCGACACTTTAGGCTACAACGCATTGCAAAAAAATAACTTGCTGCGCGCGATTCAAAAACCCCATGGCTTGGTGCTCGTGACAGGCCCCACAGGCTCAGGCAAAACACAGTCGTTGTATGCCTGCTTGAATTTATTGAACACGCCCGACGTCAACATAGCCACAGTGGAAGACCCTTCAGAAATTCAATTGCCTGGCGTCAATCAAGTCAACGTGCATGACAAGGTGGGCTTAGGTTTTTCGGCGGCACTTCGGGCATTCCTGCGGCAAGACCCTGATATTTTGATGGTCGGAGAAATTCGCGATCATGAGACCGCTGACATCGCCATCAAGGCTTCACAAACTGGGCATTTGGTGCTCTCGAGCTTGCACACCAACGACGCACCCAGTAGCCTGACACGCCTGCGCAACATGGGCATTGCGCCTTACAACATTGTCTCGAGCGTCTCTCTGATCAGCGCGCAGCGCTTGGTGCGCAGGTTGTGTGTGCATTGTCGCCAAGCGGTGCAAGTCTCCCAAGAAACCCAGCAAGAATTTGAATTGCCAATGACGCCAGAGCCTCCCGTTTTTTATGCTGCCAAAGGTTGTGCGCAGTGCCACAAAGGTTATTGGGGCCGGGTCGGGATTTTTCAAGTCATGCCCCTATCGCAGGCTTTGCAGGACTTGCTGCTCAGCGATGCCAGTCAAGCCCAATTGAGCATGCAGGCACAACGCGAAGGGGTACTGAGCTTGCGGCAATCGGGTTTGCAAAAAGCCTTGCAAGGCATCACCTCACTTGAAGAAGTTTTGGCGGCCACCAGTGTTTGACAACAGCGCCATGCGCAAGGCTGTTTTGCGAAGGCAGAATCCTTTGCAGCCGCCGCCCAGTGCCATGCGCAACCCCATGACTGTGCTTGCGCCGGCAAAGTTAAGAGATTTTTTTGCGAAGAAAAATATCAAAGCCACCGAATTGGCACTGCTGACTCGCCAGCTTTGCGCGCTGCTTCGCGCTGGCGTGCCGTTGATTCAAGCCTTTGAGTTGTTGGCCGGCAGCGCCAGCAATCCCAGCATGCGTGAGTTGGTTCAAGCCTTGCAGCAAGACATCGCCTCCGGCACCGCCATGCATGCGGCATTTCGCAAACACCCAGAACACTTCAGCGCCTTGTATTGCAGTTTGCTGGCTGCCGGTGAAGAAGCCGGTATTTTGGACAGTTTGTTAGAAAAACTGGCCGACACCTTGGAGGCCAATGAAGCCATGAAAGCCCGCGTGCGCAGCGCTTTGCTCTACCCCGCAACGGTGCTGACCGTGGCCAGCGCAGTCGTCGGCGTGATCATGGTGTGGGTGGTCCCAGTTTTTCAAGACGTCTTCAAAAGCATGGGGGCCGCTTTGCCTTTGCCGACTTTGGTGGTGGTGGCCCTGAGTGCCTTTCTGACAGAATGGGCATGGGCCATGGTGTTGGTGGCCATTGTTTTCCTGGGCTTGGGTTTACAGGTGCTCCAGCGCCACCTTTGGGCCCAACTGGCTTTGGAGCAGTGGCAGCGGCGCTTGCCGGTGGTGGGCGCCATGCTCCGCGCGTCCACCAGCGTGCGCTTTGCACAGACGCTTGCTGCATTGCTGCAAGCGGGCATTCCTTTGGCCGAAGCTTTGCAGCCGGTGGCTTCGGCTTGCGGCTCACGTTTGCTCGAGCAAGCCAGCAGTACGATGGTACGGCAAATTCAACAAGGCAGCAGTTTGAGTCAGGCCATGTCAAAATCAAACTTGTTTCCCCACTTGATGCTTCAGATGTGTGCAATTGGAGAGGAAACAGGTACCCTGGAGGCTTTGTTGAGTAAATCCGCCAACTTACTCGAAACCCAAGTCAACCAATGGGTCAATAACCTGGCCAGCATGCTGGAGCCCGCCATCATGGTGATCTTAGGGGTGGTCGTTGGCGGCATTTTGGTCGCGATGTACCTGCCAATTTTTAAATTAGGACAAGTTTTTTGAACCCGCCCAACATGCCCATGCCCTTGTTACAAAGTTCCGGGTTTCTCACCCTTGACGCGGCCAGCTTGCCCTCGGGCTGGGACTTGCTTGGCGCTGCAATTTTGGGTTTGTTGATCGGCAGCTTTTTGAATGTGCTGATTTATCGTTTGCCATTGATGCTGCAAAAAGAGCCTTTCAACTTGTCCGTGCCTGGCTCGCATTGCCCCCACTGCCAACATCCTTTGCAAGCTCGTGATTTGTGGCCTGTCTTGTCTTTTATTTTTTCAAAAGGGCGTTGTCGTCACTGTGGGCACGCGGTGACATGGCGCTATCCGGCCGTGGAGGTTTTAACGGCCACGCTCTTTGCGGCCTGTGTGCTTAAGTGGGGGGCCACTTGGCAAGGCCTGGCTGCTTGTTTTTTCTCAGCCTGTGTGCTGGCTTTGGCATGGATCGATTGGGACACATTTTTATTGCCTGACGCTTTGACTCAACCCTTGCTGTGGTCCGGCCTGTGCGCCAGCGCCTTGCACTTGACGCACGTGCCTTTGCATGAAGCACTGGCCGGCGCAGTGGGTGGCTATGCTGTGCTGTGGGCAGTTTACTGGGGCTTCAAGCTGTGCACAGGCAAAGAAGGCATGGGCTATGGCGACTTTAAGTTGATGGCCGCACTGGGCGCATGGCTGGGCGCATGGGCCTTGTTGCCCGTGCTGTTGATGGCTTCAGTGGGTGGCTTGGTTTGGGGGGTGTTTCAAAAAATCAGGGGGCAACTGGGCGACAATGGACATGTTCCTTTTGGCCCCTTCTTAGCAAGCGCCGCCTGGGTTTGCATGTTTGGGGGCATCTCGTTTGGAGTTTGACAGCACGATGCACACCCCTGTTCGCATTGGATTGACTGGCGGCATTGGCAGCGGCAAAAGCACTGTGGCACAGATCCTGGCCGATTTGGGCGCTGCCGTGATCGACGCAGACGCCATCTCACGTAGCCTGACGCTGGCGGGTGGACTGGCCATGCCCGAGGTTCTGGCGGCTTTTGGAGCCGACATGGTCTTGCCCGATGGGGCCATGAACCGCCAAGCCATGCGGACCAAGGTGTTTGCACACCCAGACAGCAAACGGCAATTGGAAGCCATCATTCACCCCTGGGTGGCCCGGCTCATCCAAGAAAAAGCCCAGCACGCGGCTGAAAGTGGCAAAAAATGCATTGTTTATGACATTCCGCTGCTGGTCGAGTCGATCGCGCGCTGGCGCGGGCAGCTTGACCAGATTTGGGTGGTTGACTGCGCACCTGACACGCAAGTGCAGCGGGTGGTTGCTCGCAGTGGTTTGACCCCCGCTGAAGTCGCGCAAATCATGGCCCAGCAGGCCACGCGGGAGCAGCGCCTGGCCTGTGCCGATGTGGTCATCTACAACCAAGACCTCGATTTGGCAGGTTTGAAGCGCTTGGTCCATAAAAAGGCAGCTGACTTCGGGCTATGATCACGCCACTGAAAGAAGCCGCGTGATACTTTACGAATATCCCCTGAACGAGCGCATACGCACCTATTTGAGACTGCAACATTTGTTTGTCCGCTTAGGCTTGCTGATTCAGCGCAAAGAAGCCCTTGACCACCATTACGCGCTTTCCACTTTGTTTGAGGTCATGGAAGTAGCTTCGCGCTCGGAGCTCAAGTCGGAAGTTTTGAAAGACTTGGACAAGCACAAGCAGCAACTCAACAGTTACCGAGGCAACCCCGCCATTTCAGAAGCTGCTTTGGACTTGATCGTCGATCAATTGAATGAGCGCTTTGATGCGCTCAATGGCGTGGCCGGCAAGATGGGCAGCGCCTTGAGCGAAAGCGACTTTTTAAGCAGCGTTCGCAGCCGATCCGCCATTCCTGGCGGCACGTGCGAATTTGATTTGCCCGCCTACCATGCGTGGCAACACCACGATGCCAGCAGCCGCCAAGCCGATCTGAGCGAATGGTCGATGCACTACGCGCCCTTGGCGCAATCTGTTCAGTTACTTTTGAAAATGCTGCGCGATTCAGGCTCAACCCAAAAAGTGATGGCTTCGGCTGGCCAGTTGCAGCAAAATTTACCGCAAGGCCGCAATTTTCAACTGCTGCGTTTGCGCATTGATTCAAGTTTGAACTTGGTGCCTGAGATCAGTTGCAACCGACTCTTGGTGGTGATCCGGTTGATGAGCCATCAAGCAGATGGCAAGTTGCTCACAAGCCGTGAGGACACGCCTTTTGAGATGACTTTGTGTGCATAAGCGGTCTGCGCCATGAGCGAGCCAAAATCTAAAGTCACCCAAGTGCCCTGCCCCAGTTGTGGCCAGCCCAGTCTTTTCAGCGCAGACAACCCTTACCGCCCTTTTTGCAGCGCTCGCTGCAAGGGAATTGATCTGGGTGCTTGGGCGAATGAAAGCTTCAGGCTTGCGCAAGAACCACCGAGTGATCAAGACGCGTGAGTGGGCCCGTGAAATTGCCGCTCTTGCGCCAACCAGGCTAGCACCGGCACCGTGCCCGGCAAAACCGGCTTAACCTGCACGGGCAAACTTTGCCAAGCAAAGCTTTGACCTTCACGCATTTGCAACTCACCGTGCCAAGCGCTGATCTTGCAAAAATTCAAACGCACCAAGGCGTGGGGGTAGTCAACCACTTGCTCGCGCCACAATGCAGCATCGGCAATCTCAATCCCCAGTTCTTCTTGCAACTCGCGGTGCAGCGCTTGCTCTATGCTCTCACCGGCTTCGAGTTTGCCACCTGGAAATTCCCAGTAACCTGCATAGACTTTGCCAGGCGGTCTGGAGGTCAGGAGAAAGCGACCGTCTGCTTGCAGCAACACGCCCACGGCCACATCCACAATGACGCGGTCATTGCCGCCCTCGCGTTGCAGATGGCTGTCAGCCACCAAAAGGGGGTTGCGCATGGCCTGTGCAGGGTTTGGCGAGTGGCTCAAGCAGCGCTGGCGCGCCGCCCTATGAAGTCACGGGCAAACTGGTAGGCCACGCGGCCACTGCGCGAGCCGCGCTCCAAGGCCCAAACCAGAGCCTCAGGACGCGCAGCTTGAATCACAGCTTCAGTCGCACCCAATGAGCGCATCCACTGCGCCGTGATGGTCAAATACTCTTCCTGCGAGAAGGGGTAAAAACTGATCCACAAACCAAAACGCTCAGACAAAGAAATTTTCTCTTCGATGACCTCACCCGGGTGCACTTCCCCGTCGTCGGTGTGGGTGTAGCTGAGGTTGTCCTTCATGTACTCGGGCATTAAATGGCGGCGGTTGCTGGTGGCATAAATCAGCACATTGGGCGTGGCTGCTGCCACCGAGCCGTCCAAGATGGATTTGAGCGCTTTGTAGCCCGCCTCGCCATCTTCAAAACTCAAATCGTCGCAAAAAATCACGAATTTTTCAGGTCGTTCGGCCACCACATCCACGATGTCAGGCAAGTCGGTGAGATCGGATTTATCGACTTCAATCAAACGCAGTCCTTGCGCTGCATAGGCGTTCAAGCAGGCCTTGATCAAAGAGGATTTGCCTGTACCGCGCGCGCCAGTCAACAACACATTGTTGGCGGGCAGGCCTTTGACAAATTGCAAGGTATTGCGTTGCAGTTTTTCTTTTTGACCGTCAATTTCTTTCAAGTCTTGCAAGCCCATGTCGGAGACATGCCGCACCGCTTCGAGCACGCCATGGCCAGTGGCGCGCTTGCGGTAGCGCCACGCAATGGCCTGTGACCAATCAGGTTGACTCAGTGGTTGGGGCAGCACTTTTTCAAGGCGCTCCATCATTTGAACCGCGCGCTCTAAAAGTTTTTCAATGGCGGCGCTCATGATCGGTAGTCCGCGTTGATCGAGACGTACTCGTGACTCAAGTCGCAGGTCCAGACGGTGTCTGCAGCTTGGCCCCTGCCCAATTGCACGCGAACGGTGATCTCGCTTTGCTTCATGACACGCTGACCATCGGCTTCTTGGTAGGCGGGGTTTCGCCCTCCACTTTGAGCCACGCAGACATCGTCCAAATACAAGTTGATGCGGTTTGGGTCCAAGTCTTCAATGCCGGCATAACCCACGGCGGCCAGAATGCGGCCTAAATTGGGATCACTTGCAAAGAAAGCTGTTTTGACCAAGGGTGAATGCGCAATGGCGTAGGCCACCAAGCGGCATTCTTCGGAGGTATGACCGCCTTCCACACGCACCGTGATGAATTTGGTCGCGCCCTCGCCGTCGCGCACAATGGCGTGCGCCAACAACTGCGCCACCGACAGCAGCGCAGCTTTGAGCAACTGCGCATCGGATGATGCCCAATCGGTGATCTGCGTGTGCGCAGCCTGGTGCGTGGCCATGAGCATGAAGGAGTCATTGGTCGAAGTGTCACCGTCGATCGTGATGCGGTTGAAAGATGCGTCAGCCAAATCAGCAACCAAGCCCTCCAACAAGTGCGGTGCAATGTTGGCGTCGGTGGCCAAAAAACCGAGCATGGTGGCCATGTTGGGCTGGATCATGCCAGCGCCCTTGCTGATGCCAGTGATCGTGACCACAGTGCCCGACAAAGTCACTTTCTGACTGAAGGCTTTGGGCACGGTGTCGGTGGTCATGATGGCCTCGGCTGCTTTGCCCCAATGGCCCGCTTGCGCATCGGCCAAGGCAGCTGGCAAGCCCGCCACGATGCGATCGACTGGCAAGTTCTCCATGATCACACCGGTTGAGAACGGCAGCACTTGCGAGGGCTGCAAGCCCAAGAGTGGGGCCAAGGCTTGGCAGGTTGCATGGGCATCTTGCAAACCTTGTGCACCGGTGCCAGCATTGGCATTGCCCGTGTTGATGAGCAATGCGCGCACCTGCGCGCCGCTGGCCAAATGTGCTTGGCAAACTTGCACAGGGGCCGCACAAAATCGATTTTTCGTGAAGACGCCTGCCACCGTGCTGCCAGCATCTAACAAAATAAGGGTCAAGTCTTTACGACCGACTTTGCGTATGCCGGCTTGTGCAATGCCCAAACGAACGCCTGGCACAGGCCATAATTTGGCAGGATCAGGCGCGCTTAAATTAACGGTCATGACAGTACGTCCTGCAGGTCTTGGATTTGCCGATTACGCCAACTTACCGTGGCAGTGCTTGTATTTCTTCCCGCTGCCACAGGGGCAAGGCTCATTGCGGCCAACCGGCGCGATCAAGCTGCTCTGGAATTGGGGCTGCGTTTGCTGCTGCCCAGTTTCGTCAGGCGCGGTGTAGGTGACGTTGCTGATGCTTTCCGCACGCTCTTCCAAGACCTGCGCGGCTTGCTCAATTTGTTCGCCCGACTCAATCTTGACATTCATGAGCACACGGGTGACTTCGTTTTTAACGGCGTCTAACAATTGACCAAACAACTCAAAAGCTTCGCGTTTGTATTCTTGCTTGGGTTGCTTTTGCGCATAACCTCGCAAGTGAATACCTTGACGCAAATAATCCAGCGCGCTCAGGTGTTCGCGCCAATGGGTGTCAATGCTTTGGAGTAAAACAACGCGCTCAAAAGGCACAAAGTTTTCAACGCCGATTGAATCCAACTTGGCTGTAAAACTGGCGTGCGCAGCGGCCAACACAGCTTCTAATATTTCTTCATCGGTGATGGCGCTGGCGGCTGCAACCCTGTCTCGCAATGCCAAATTGATTTGCCACTCATCGGCCAAAACGCGCTCTAAGGCGGCCAAGTCCCACTGTTCTTCAACCGTTTCCTCAGGCACAAACTGGCGCACCAAGTCGGTGAAGCTGCCCTCACGCAGGCCGGCAATTTGGGCGTCTAATTCAGTGGCGTCCAAGATGTCATTGCGCTGCTGGTAAATGACTTTGCGCTGGTCGTTGGAGACGTCGTCGTATTCAAGCAGTTGCTTGCGCACATCAAAGTTGCGCGCCTCGACTTTGCGCTGCGCGCTCTCGATGCTGCGCGTGACGATGCCCGCTTCAATTGCTTCGCCTTCTGGCATTTTCAAGCGGTCCATGATGGCGCGCACGCGATCACCCGCAAAAATGCGCATGAGTGGGTCATCCAAACTCAAATAGAAACGCGATGAACCTGGATCGCCCTGACGGCCCGAGCGGCCGCGCAGTTGGTTGTCAATGCGTCGCGATTCGTGGCGCTCTGTGGCAATGATGCGCAAGCCCCCTAAAGCCTTGACTTGCTCGTGCACGGGTTGCCACTGGGCGCGCAACTGGGCCACTTGGGTTTGCCGGGTGGCTGCGTCGAGCACCTCATCGGCCTCGATGGCGCCGACTTCATTTTGAATGTTGCCGCCCAGCACAATGTCGGTGCCGCGCCCGGCCATGTTGGTGGCGATCGTGATCATGCCAGGGCGTCCGGCCTGGGCCACGATGTCGGCTTCACGCGCGTGCTGCTTGGCATTCAAGACTTGGTGCGGCAGGTTGGCTTTGGTCAGCAATTCAGAGATGAGCTCTGAATTTTCAATCGAAGTGGTGCCCACCAGCACCGGTTGACCACGCTCGTGGCATTCACGGATATCGTCAATGGCAGCTTGGTATTTTTCTTGCGATGTTTTGTAAACGCGGTCGAGTTGGTCTTGCCGCTGGCTTTTCTGGTTGTGCGGAACCACCACAGTTTCAAGCCCGTAAATTTCTTGAAACTCGTAGGCCTCGGTGTCCGCCGTGCCGGTCATGCCGCCAAGTTTGCTGTACAAGCGAAAATAGTTTTGAAACGTGATGGAGGCCATGGTCTGGTTTTCAGCCTGAATCGCCACACCCTCTTTGGCTTCAACAGCTTGGTGCAAGCCGTCGCTCCAGCGGCGCCCGCTCATCAAGCGGCCGGTGAACTCGTCAACAATCACGATCTCGCCTTCTTGCAGCACGTAATGCTGGTCGCGGTGGTACAAGTGATTGGCGCGCAGGGCCGCGCTCAAGTGGTGCATCAAAGTGATGTTGGCGGGGTCGTACAGACTAGCGCCTGCTGGAATCAAACCCATCTCAGCCAAAATTCGCTCTGCGTTTTCGTGCCCTTGTTCTGTCAAAAACACTTGATGCGTTTTCTCGTCCACCGTGAAGTCACCCGGCGTGATGATGCCCTCGCCCGTGCGCGGATCGGCCTCGCCTACTTGGAGCGTCAACATGGGCACCACTTGGTTCATGGCCTGGTATTGCGCGGTGTGGTCGTCTGCTTGCCCACTGATGATCAAAGGCGTGCGCGCCTCATCGATCAAGATGGAGTCCACCTCATCGACGATGGCGTAATTCAAGCCCCGCTGCACGCGGTCTTTGCCCTCGTAGACCATGTTGTCACGCAAATAATCAAAACCGTATTCGTTGTTGGTGCCGTAGGTGATGTCCGACTGATACGCCGCTTGTTTTTCTTCGCGGGCCAGTTGCGGCAAATTGATGCCCACCGTGAGGCCCAGAAAGTTGTACAGCTTGCCCATCCACTGCGCATCTCGGTTGGCCAAATAGTCGTTCACCGTGACCACGTGAACACCCTTGCCCGACAACGCGTTCAAATACACCGGCAACGTGGCGGTCAAGGTTTTGCCCTCGCCCGTTCCCATTTCAGCAATCTTGCCAATGTGAAGGGCAATGCCCCCGACCATCTGCACGTCAAAGTGGCGCATCTTCATGACGCGCTTGGAGCCCTCACGCACCACGGCAAAAGCCTCGGGCAGCAAGTCGTCCAAGCTTTGTCCTTGAGCGACGCGATCACGGAACTCTTGGGTTTTTGCGCACAACTGATCGTCGCCCAATGCCTCGTATTCGGTTTCAAGCGCATTGATGAGCGCTACCGTTTTGCGGTACTGTTTGATCAAGCGGTCATTGCGACTGCCGAAGATTTTTGTCAGAAAGTTGGTCGCCATGTTTGCACGAACACCCCCCAAGCCTCAAGGCGGGGATGCGCTCGGAAATCCTGTCTAAAAGTGGACTCAAAGGGACATGCGCTTGTGGGCGCAAGTCAACGCGTCATTTTAACTGCATGCTTGCCGCATAATCAAAGTGCAATATTCTCGTTTTTGCCTCTTTTGACCGGCCTCAGATGCACAAAAAACAACAAGCCATGACACTTTTGCAAGCAGTGCAAGCCTCGCCCAGCTTGGCGCGGCTGTCTGAGCTGTCCAAAGAATCGAGTCAAAGGCTGGAACTGTTGCAAAGCTTGATCCCGGGCCCATTGAAAAATGCGGTTCAAGCCGGTCCGATTGATGGTGCGCAGTGGTGTTTGCTGGTCAGCTCGAATGCCGCCGCCGCCAAACTGCGGCAAATGCTGCCAACCCTGCAGGCTCATTTGGTCAGCCATGGGCATGCAGTGCAGAGTATTCGCCTGAAAATATTGCAAACGCCCCGATAGCGCCGAAAAAAAAGCCAGCATTCATGCTGGCTTTGACCCAATGGTGCCGCTTGTCGGATTCGAACTGACGACCTACCGCTTACAAGGCGGGTGCTCTACCAACTGAGCTAAAGCGGCACGGGCTGAATTGTAATTCAATTCAAGCGCATTCCAGATGGAAACCACTTTTCAAGCCTCGTATTATTTGATGCGAGTCAGTGTGGGTTTGGTTGGGGCTGGGGGCTGCGCCGAGGAAGGAGACGCAACCTTGTTCAACAGGTCCATGCCGACCACTGTAGGGCCGCTTGGGCTTTGTGTGATGGGAAATGCCATGCCTTGCCCATTTTCACGAGCAAAGATCGCCATGACCCGGTGAATAGGCACCATGATGTCACGCGGTTTGCCACCAAAGCGGGCTTTGAATTCAATGAACTCATTGCCCAACTTCAAGGCACTGGTGGCATCCAAACTGACGTTCAAAACGATCTCGCCATCTTTGACGAATTCATGGGGCACTTGCACCGAGGCGTCGACCTTCACAGACACGAAGGGTGTGAAACCGTGGTCCGTGCACCATTCGTACATGGCCCGAATCAGATACGGGCGTGTAGACGGCGACTCAAGTGCATTCATAGGAGAACTGACCTGAGCCTTATTTGCGCATGACTTTTTCAGACGGCGTGAGCGCCTCAATGTAGGCCGGACGCGAGAAAATGCGCTCGGCATACTTGAGCAGTGGTGCCGCATTTTTGCTCAGGTCAATGCCGTAAAAATCCAAGCGCCACAAGAGCGGCGCGATGGCGACATCGAGCATCGAGAAGTTGTCACCCAGCATGAATTTGTTTTTCAAAAACACGGGTGCCAATTGGGTTAAGCGGTCACGCACATGCGAGCGTGCTTTCTCCAAAGCTTTGTCATTGCCTTTGAGCGTGCGGTTCTCCAATGTGGCCACATGGGTGAACAATTCTTTTTCGAAGTTCAACAAAAACAAGCGCACGCGGGCACGGTCCACCGGGTCACCGGGCATCAGTTGAGGGTGCGGAAAGCGCTCGTCAATGTACTCGTTGATGATGTTGGACTCGTACAAAATCAAGTCACGCTCAACTAAAATTGGCACTTGGCCGTAGGGGTTCATGACGTTGATGTCTTCGGGTTTGTTGTACAAATCAACATCGCGAATTTCAAAGTCCATGCCTTTTTCAAAAAGCACAAAACGGCAGCGGTGAGAAAAAGGGCAGGTTGTACCTGAGTAAAGCACCATCATGGTGAAGGCTCCTAAAAATCAAAAAGAGTGGGAAGCCACCGAATTGGCGGGCCTGCCCACTCCATCAATTCGGGCACAAAGCCCGAATCACGAGGTCTTACTTGACGTCTTTCCAGTAAGCGGCGTTCAGACGCCAAGCAAAGAAAGTAAAGACCGTCAAGAACAACAGCACCCACACACCAATGCGAACGCGCGTGTTTTGGTCAGGCTCAGACATCCATTGCAAATAGTTGACCAAATCGCCAACGGCTTGGTCGTATTGCAAAGGCGTCATGCTGCCAGGCTTGACTTGTTGCCAGCCTTTGAAGATGTGCACAGCATGGCCATGCTCTTCACGCACTTCGTACACCGGTGCACGCTCGCCTTGCAACTCCCACAAGGGGTTGGGCATGCCCACATTGGGAAAAGCCAAGTTGTTCCAACCGGTGGGCTTGGTCTCGTCGCGGTAATAACTGCGCAAATAAGTGTAGAGGTAATCAGAGCCCGAGCCGCCATGGCCAGAGCGTGATCGCGCCACCACGGTCAAGTCGGGCGGGTTGGCGCCAAACCAATCTTTGCCTTGCTTGGGGTCGAGGTTGGACTTCATGACCTCGCCCACTTTGTCAGTGGTAAAGAGCAAGTTGTCTTTGATTTGCTGCTGCGTCAAACCAATGTCAGCCAAGCGGTTGTAGCGCATGTAGGCTGCAGAGTGGCAGTTCAGGCAGTAGTTGACAAACAGCTTGGCGCCGTTTTGCAAGGAGCCCAGGTCGGTGGTTTTGTTGGGTGCTTTGTCCCAAGCCAAGGTGTCGCCACCTGCGGCTTGAGCGCCTGTGACCATTGCCAATGCAAGCATGCAGCCCCATGCGAATTTTTCAATTTTTTTCATGTTCAAATTCTCCGGGGCTTAGTGCGCAGCAAAGGTCACGCGGTCGGGCACTGGCTTGGTTTGACCCAGCTGACTCCACCAAGGCATCAACAAGAAAAAGCCAAAGTAAAACAGTGTGCCCACTTGTGAAACGCGCTCACCCACAGGTGAGGGAGGTTGCACGCCCAAGTAGCCCAAAATCACAAACACAATCACGAACACGGCATACAAGTATTTGTGCCAGTCAGGGCGGTAGCGAATGGATTTGACTGCGCAGTTGTCAAGCCACGGCAGGAAGAACAAGATGATCACGGCAGCGCCCATGACCACAACGCCCCAGAATTTAGCGTCAATGGCCAGCATCAAAGCGCACAGAGCGGCGGCGCCAGCGAGCACTGCGACCTTGATCACGGAGGGCAATTTAAGTTTCATCACACTCAAAGCCGCACCGGCCAGCACGCACAAAATCAAGACGTACATCATCTCGCTGGTGATGGCGCGCAGCATGGAGTAGTAAGGCGTGAAATACCAAACTGGGGCAATGTGCAGTGGTGTCTTTAAGGGGTCGGCAGGGATAAAGTTGTTGTACTCCAAGAAGTAGCCACCAAACTCCGGTGCAAAGAACACGATGGCCGAGAAAACCATCAAAAACACGCTCACTGCAAAGATGTCATGCACCGAGTAGTAAGGGTGAAACGGAATGCCATCCAGCGGGTGGCCTTGCGCGTCTTTAGGGGCCCCAGGGCCTTTGATCTCAATGCCGTCCGGGTTGTTCGAGCCCACTTCGTGCAAGGCAATGATGTGCGCCACCACCAGGCCCAAAAGGACCAGAGGCACTGCGATCACATGGAAGCTGAAGAAGCGGTTCAAGGTGGCGTCGCCGACCACGAAATCGCCGCGGATCAGCAAAGCCAAGTCAGGGCCAATGAAGGGAATGGCCGAGAACAGGTTGACGATCACTTGAGCGCCCCAGTAGGACATTTGGCCCCAAGGCAGCAAGTAACCCATGAAGGCTTCGGCCATCAGGCACAAGAAAATAGCGCAGCCGAAAATCCAGACCAACTCGCGCGGCTTGCGGTAGCTGCCGTAGAGCAACCCGCGGAACATGTGCAGGTAGACCACGATGAAGAAGGCCGACGCGCCGGTGGAGTGCATGTAGCGGATCAACCAGCCCCATGGCACGTCGCGCATGATGTATTCAACCGAGGCAAAAGCAATGCTGGCGTCCGGCTTGTAGTGCATCGTCAAGAAAATGCCGGTGACGATTTGGATGACCAACACCAACAAAGACAAGGAGCCGAAGACGTACCAAATATTGAAGTTTTTGGGAGCGTAGTACTCGCTCATGTGCTCTTTGAAGAGCTTGGTCGCTGGAAAGCGGTTGTCAACCCAGTTCATGAGTTTCTCGCCAGCGGTGGCGTTGGGGGAGATTTCCTTGAATTCAGCCATGTTCGTTTGCCTCAAGCGATCTTGTCTTCACCGATCAGCAATTTGCTGTCAGACAGGTACATGTGCGGGGGCACTTCCAAATTGTCGGGCGCCGGTTTGTTTTTGAACACGCGGCCTGCCAAGTCAAAGGTCGAGCCGTGGCAGGCACACAAAAAGCCGCCTTGCCAGTCGTCAGGCAAGGAAGGTTGGGGGCCCGCTTGGAGTCTGTCGCCTGGCGAGCAGCCTAAATGGGTGCAAATGCCCACGGCCACCATGAACTCGGGCTTGATCGAGCGGTGCTCATTTTTGGCGTATTCGGGGGTGGGGTAAGCCGAGCGGCGGGAGGCCGGGTCGGCCAACTGGCTTTCGGTTGTTTTGAGCGCTTGCAGCTGCTCTGGCGTGCGGCGCATGATCCAAACAGGCTTGCCGCGCCACTCGACGGTGAGCTTTTCGCCCGGTTTGACGCCGGAAATATCAACCTCCACGGCGGCACCGGCGGCTTTGGCGCGCTCGGAGGGCTGGAAAGTGCTTACAAAGGGGGTGGCGACAAAACCAGCGCCTACGGCGCCTGCACATCCGGACGCGATAAGCCACGTTCTTTTGCTGCTGTCGACTGGGGTGTCACTCATGGGATTCCTCTAGCGAGTCAGTATCAGGGTCAACCGTCGATTGTAGCCGACTGAGAAGACCTTTTGCCAGAGGTCTCAGCCCACAAGCTGGTGGGCCATGCGCAGGGCGGCCATCAGACTGGCGGCATTGGCAAGGCCCTTGCCAGCCAAGTCAAAGGCTGTGCCGTGGTCAGGGCTGGTCCGGATCAAAGGCAAGCCCAGCGTGACGTTGACACCCTGCTCTAGCCCCAAATACTTGACCGGAATCAAGCCTTGGTCGTGGTACATGGCCACCACCACATCAAAGTCACGCTGCCCTGAAGGCTTTTGGCGCGCCCGCATGAAAACCGTATCAGGGGCGAAGGGGCCGGTTGCTTGGATGCCCTCCTTTTGGGCTTGCAAAACGGCGGGGGCAATGATCTCGCGCTCTTCGCTGCCAAATAAGCCGCCCTCACCGGCGTGGGGGTTCAGGCCCGCAACGCCAATCATTGGCGCACGGCCCAGCGCAGCCAACAAGGCTTTGTGGGTGATGCGCAAAGTCTCCAATACATTGGCCTGCGTCACGGCCTCGATGGCTTGGCGCAAGGACAGGTGAATGCTGACCAAAACGGTGCGCAAGTCGTCATTGGCCAGCATCATTCGCACTGGCAATTGCTGGGTTGTCAGCCCCAAATGAGCAGCAGCTTGGGCTTGCAGCATCTCGGTATGCCCTGGAAATGCGTTGTAGGGTGCGCCAGCAGCCGACAGGGCCTCCTTGTGCAAGGGCGCCGTGACCAAGGCGGCAATCTCTTGTCGTAAGGCCGCTTGAGCGGCCCAAATCACGCAATCGGCCGCCAAGGCGCCCGCTTGGGCATTGATTTGGCCCCACGCCCACACAGGGGCAGCGGGCACCACCTGCATCACCGGCAAAGTGCCAGGCGCAGCTTGCAAGGCTTGCTCAGGGCTTGTGAGCAAGCGCAGCTTTAACTTTTGCGCCCCGGGGTCGACCAAAGCTGCGGCGCGCTGCATCAAGCCAAAGTCGCCGGCCACAAAACAGTTGGCCGTGGTGTGCGGGGCGTCTAAAAACGCCCGCGCAATGATCTCGGGGCCGATCCCGCAGGGGTCGCCGGGCGTGATGGCGATGGATTTGGCAATGGGTCGGCGCATGGGCTTGAAATCAATGAAGGTGTTCACACATAACGAAGATCTTATTGTCGATCATCTGGGTAAATCGCTGTTGGACGGGCTGATTTGTTGGGGTGAATTGTGCGAAGCATGATGCTGAGGGCCCCTGCATAGGCCACAATGGAATTTATGAAACGCTTTTGGTTGTTATTTTCTCAATCGGTCACCGTGGTGCTGGCGCTGTGGTTTGTGGTGGCCACTTTGCAGCCTGGCTGGCTCTGGCCAGGCCTCTTCAGGGGTGAGGCGAAGGTGTCGTTTTTGCAAGCCCCAGATCAGACCCTGCAAGGCGCGCCTGCAGGAAGTTTGCGCAGCGCTGCCCTGCGCGCATCGCCCGCGGTGGTCAGCATCAACACACAGCAAGTTGCGCGCAAAAAAATGCGTCGTCCAGAGCCTTGGTTTCATTTTTTTGAAGAGCCTGAAGACGAGTCCAGTGGTGCAGGTTTGGGCAGCGGCGTGATCGTCAGCGCAGAAGGTTATGTGCTGACCAACAACCACGTGATTGAAGAGGCGGATGGCATCCAAGTTGTGCTCAACGATGGCCGCACTGCCTTGGCCAAAGTCATCGGTACGGACCCGGACACTGATTTGGCTTTGCTCAAAATTGACTTGCCCAACTTGCCAGTGATCGTGCTGGGCCAGGCTGAGAGCTTGCAAGTGGGCGACACGGTGCTGGCCATTGGAAACCCCTTTGGTGTCGGGCAGACGGTGACTTCAGGCATCGTCAGTGCATTGGGGCGAAAGCAATTGGGCATCAACACGTTTGAAAATTTCATTCAAACCGATGCGGCCATCAACCCCGGCAATTCAGGCGGTGCTTTGGTCGATGTGAATGGCTCTTTGATGGGCATCAACACCGCCATCTACTCGCGCTCGGGCGGCAGTTTGGGCATTGGCTTTGCTGTGCCCGTCTCGACCGCCAAACAAATCATGTCGGCCTTGATTCAATATGGCAAGGTCACGCGCGGCTGGATTGGCGTTGAGCCGCGGCCCTTGAACGCCGAATTGGCCGAGAGCTTTGGCCTGGCCAAAGACGCGGGCACTCAAAAATTGCCTAAAGGCGTGTTAATCAACGGCGTTTTGCAAAACGGCCCTGCAGCGCAAGCGGGCATCCGCCCGGGTGATTTGGTCTTGCAAGTCGCGGGCCAAGCGGTCGTTGATGTACCTGATTTGTTGACCCGTGTAGCCGCTTTGACGCCGGGTCAACCGGCTCGTATCTTGTTGCAGCGCGGCGCCAAACAATTGGAAGTCAATGTCTCGCCGGGCACGCGGCCCCAGCCGCCCTCTCAGCAGCAGTCCAAGAGGCGATGAACAGCCATAGCGGGCGGGGACTCGCCGCAAGGCAAGCGCCCCCCCGCATACGACTAGGCCGAGGGCGTTGCAGGCGGCTCCGTGGGCGCTTGCGTGTGCTTGATGAAGACTTGCGCAGCCCAGATACCGATTTCATACAGCAGGCACATCGGGATGGCCAAGGCCAATTGCGAGACCACATCGGGCGGCGTGACGATGGCCGCAATGACAAATGCCAAAACCACAAAGTAGCCCCGAAAGTCTTTGAGCTTTTGGATGCTGACCACGCCCATGCGGGCCAACACCACCACCGCAATAGGCACCTCAAAAGCCAAACCGAAAGCCAAAAACATGCTCAGCACAAAACTCAAATAGGCCTCGATGTCTGGCGCAGCAGTGATGCTTTTGGGGGCAAAGCTTTGAATGAATTTAAAAACTTGGCCAAACACAAAGAAGTAACAAAATGCCACGCCAATGAAAAACAACACGGTGCTCGAGACAACCAAGGGCATGACCAAGCGTTTTTCATGGGCATACAATCCCGGCGCAATGAAGGCCCAGACTTGGTACAACACCACGGGCAAGGCCAACAAGAATGCGGCCATCAGCAAGATTTTCAGCGGCACCATGAAAGGCGATATGACCGAGGTGGCGATCAAGGTGGCGCCCACAGGCAAATGCGCCACCAAGGGCGCAGCGAGCAAGTCATAAAGCTCGCTGGGGCCTGGGTAAATGGCCAAAATGGCGGCGCCCACACCAATGGCAGCCATGGCGCGAACCAAGCGGTCGCGCAACTCCAGCAAATGGGATACAAAGGGCTGTTCGGTGCCGGCCAGTTCGTCGTCGGCTTGGGGGGGGGTGTCAGACACAGGCGCTCAACTTAAACGGGTAGGTCGGTAACGCGCCACACGTGCAGCGCCCGACAAGGTATGGGTTCGCACTCCTGCACGGGCTTTGTACCACTTGGGCACAGCTGCTTGCTTGAGGCGCCATTTTTTGCCAGGGTGTTTGTACTCGGGCGGCGGTGGCTCCCAGCGTTTGATCTCGGTGTCTGTGCTCAAACCGGCGGTGGTCTCGTCCCACTGCTTTTCAAAGTCTATGGCCGTTGTTTGCACCGAGCTTTGGACATCTCGGGCAGCACCCTCGAGCGACTCTTTCATTTTTTTGAGCTCTTCCAAGTCCATGGAACGGTTGACTTCGGCTTTCACGTCGGCCACATAGCGCTGCGCTTTGCCCAACAATTTACCCAAAGTGCGGGCGACGCTGGGCAGCTTTTCAGGGCCAATGACGATCAAGGCCACGACGCCAATGAGCGCCAGTTTGGAGATGCCAAGATCTAACAAAGTGAACGCTCAATCTGAAAACAAAAGCCAGGCCACCCCAACTCAGGACTTGGTCGTGGCTTGGACATCGATGGTGGTTTTGTCTGCCGCCGGCGTGCTGCTGGCCACTTGACCGGCAACGGGCGCCTGCTCGGGCGGGGTGCTGCCGTCTTTCATGCCATCTTTGAAGCCTTTGACGGCGCCGCCCAAATCAGAACCCATGTTTCTGAGTTTTTTAGTGCCAAACACCATCACCACGATCAAAAGTACGATCAACCAGTGCCAAATCGAAAATGAACCCATGAATTTCTCCTAACAATCTACTGAGATTCTAAGTGCGAAGCCGCTTGGCCCAGGAAAGCCCTGACGCAGGGCGGATTTGAGCACCTTAGCCCTTGAGCCAAGGCCGGGGCCCGCCCATCACGTGCACGTGCAAATGGTGTACCACTTGGCCCGCTTCGCTGCCCGTGTTGGTGACGATGCGATAGCCCCCGTCGGGGTAGGGGCTGCAGCCTTGCTCTAATGCCAGGCGTGGGGCCAAGGTCATGAGGTGCCCCATCAAGGCGGCGTGCTCCGGTGCCAATTGCGCCATGGAGGCAATGTGCAGTTTGGGCACCATCAAAAAGTGGACGGGGGCCCAAGGCGCGATGTCGTGAAAGGCAAAGATGTGCTCGTCTTCGTAAACTTTCTTAGACGGAATTTGTCCTGCGATGATTTTGCAAAAAAGGCAATTGGGATCGTGCATCATTCACCTGCTTTCTCGCGCTGCTGCGCTTTGCGCAACGCTTTTTCTTCCAGACCGCTCAGGCCTTCACGGCGCGACAATTCGGCCACCACATCGGCTGGCGTGAGGCCGTAATGGGCCAGCGCGATCATGCTGTGAAACCACAGGTCAGCCACCTCGCCGATCAGTTTGGCTGGGTCTGCGCCATGGTCTAAATCTTTGGCAGCCATGACGGTTTCAGTGGCTTCTTCACCGATTTTTTTCAAAAAAGCATCGGGGCCTTTTTGGAGCAAACGGGCGACGTAACTTTTCTCGGGGTCGCCGCCGTTGATGGGCTTGCGACTCTCAATCACTGCGGCCAATCGGGCCAAGGCGTCGGTGGAGCTCATAGGCTGGGGTTTTTCAAATTCACTTGTAAATGGTTTGCGGATCTTTCAAAACGGGCTCGGCCGTGTGCCAGGCGCCATCTTGATAACGTTGAAAGAAACAACTGTGCCGGCCGGTGTGGCAGGCGATGCCTGGCGTGTGGCCCTGTTGCGTGACTTTGAGCAAAACCACATCGTGGTCGCAGTCTAAGCGCATCTCGTGCACAGTTTGCACATGGCCCGACTCTTCGCCTTTGAACCACAGTTTGCCGCGAGATCGACTGAAATACACTGCGCGGCCCAACTCTGCGGTCTTTTGCAAAGCCTCGCGGTTCATCCAAGCGAACATCAGCACGTCGCCGCTGCTCGCTTCTTGGGCGATCACAGGCACCAGGCCTTGCGCGTCCCATTTCACTTGATCAAGCCAATTCATGTTCGGAATCTACCACTAGGCGGCAGGCTTGGCCATCAAAGCCGCACCGCAATGCCGCGCTCTCGCATGCGCTCTTTGGCCTGACGCACCGTGAATTCACCGTAATGAAAGATGCTGGCCGCCAGCACAGCGTCCGCCCCGCCCTGCTGAATACCGTCGGCCAAGTGGTCTAAATTGCCCACGCCGCCCGAGGCAATCACGGGCACCGGCACCGCGTTGCTGACGGCGCGGGTCAAGGCCAAATCAAAGCCTGACTTGGTGCCGTCTTTGTCCATGCTGGTGAGCAAAATCTCGCCGGCTCCGAACTGGGCCATTTGAGTGGCCCATGCCACCGCATCCAGGCCCGTATTTTGACGCCCGCCGTGGCTGTAGACGTCCCAGCCTGGGCCGCGGTCCAGCAAGTCTTGGCCTTGTCGACTTTTGGCGTCAATCGCCACCACGATGCACTGCGCACCGTATTTGGCTGAAGCCTCGCGAATGACTTGGGGGTTGGCAATGGCGGCCGAATTGAAACTGGTTTTGTCAGCGCCGGCGTTGAGCAGTCGGCGCACATCGTCAACGCTGCGAACGCCCCCACCCACCGTCAGGGGAATAAAGACTTGCGAGGCCACCGCTTCAATGATGTGCAAAATCAAATCGCGCCCATCGCTGGTGGCGGTAATGTCCAAGAAGGTCAACTCGTCTGCGCCTTGATCGTTGTAACGGGCGGCGATTTCAACGGGGTCTCCGGCATCGCGCAATTGAACAAAGTTAACGCCCTTGACCACGCGGCCACCGGTGACGTCAAGGCAAGGAATGATGCGTTTGGCAAGCATGTGGGTTGTGCTGGTTAATTGATGCGCGCCCAACCTTAAGGCAAGACGCTGATTTTTTGCCACCCCTGCCACTGGCTTGCAGGCGCGATGGTGATGGGCGGCTCGACTTGCGCCGCTTCAACGCACAGCATGTGTTGGTAGCCCGCGGGCGGCATGTCAGACAAAGCCGCACATTTGTTGGCGCCTGGGTTCCAGACCACACTTTGACCCCATGAAGCGCTTTGTGTGATTTCTAAATTTTGATCTTGATCTTGCAACAACCAAGTGGGGCCGTCTTGGACAGGCGGGGTTTGGTAGACCCGGTCAAATTCACCGTCAAACTGCAAAACGCCGTTTGATTTTTGATGCTGATCGGTCAGGCTGTCCCACTCATCTTGGCCTTGCAGGCCAAGCAATCGAGTCTGCGCAATGTCTTGCACTGCCAAATAAGTGTGCATGGCGCCGGTGAATTGCAGGGCTTGCGCGCCTGTGTTGTGGACTGTCAAGCTCAGTTGCAAACTGCCTGGTGTTAAGTTGACTTGGAGTTGCGCACAGAAATCAAAAGGCCACATGGCCATTGTTTGTGCGTTGGATAAGAACTCGAACGTGGCTTGCCCCACGGTGCTTTGTTCAGGGGGGGCTGCAAGCTGCCACGCCATGTTGCGGGCAAAGCCATGCTTGGGCAAAGCTCCGCGCTGGTTGAATTGCGGGAAGCAAATGGGCACCCCACCGCGAATGGGGGTGTGCCCATCGAAAACACTTTGCGGGCTGAGGTACAGGCGTTCACGGCCTGCTGATTGCCAAGACAAGACTTGCGCGCCTTGCGCTGAGACCAACACGCTGTCGCCCTGCGGCAATTGCCAGCGCCAACAGGCTTGGCCCTGAAAAATTTCAGTCGTAGAGTTCATCGGCCCGCGCCTGGGCAGCTTCGAAATCAAGATCCCCTGAGTAAATGGCGCGTCCGCAAATGACCCCTTCAATGCCCTCAGCTTCAACGGCGCACAGTTGCTCAATGTCGGCCATATTGGACAGGCCGCCCGAAGCAATCACTGGAATGGTCAGGGCTTGCGCAAGTTTGACGGTGGCCTCGATGTTGATGCCGCTTAACATGCCATCGCGCCCAATGTCGGTGTAGATGATGGACTCGACGCCCCAGTCTTCAAACTTTTTGGCCAAATCAACCACCTCATGGCCGGTCATTTTGCTCCAGCCATCGGTGGCTACTTTGCCCTCTTTGGCATCTAAGCCAACGATGATGTGACCGCCAAATGCGCTGCATGCATCTTTCAAAAAACCAGGATTTTTGACCGCAGCGGTGCCGATGATCACATAGCGCAGGCCGCCGTCGATGTATTTCTCGATGGTGTCTAAGTCTCGAATGCCCCCGCCCAGTTGCACCGGAATGTCGTTGCCCACCGCTTTCAAAATTGATTTGATGGCTGCAAAGTTTTGCGGCTTGCCAGCAAAAGCACCGTTCAAGTCGACCAAGTGCAAACGCCTGGCCCCTTTGTTCAGCCAGCTTTGGGCCATGGCAGCGGGGTCTTCGCTGAAGGTGGTGGATTGGTCCATGTCGCCTTGTTTGAGGCGTACACAATGGCCGTCTTTGAGATCAATCGCAGGAATCAAAATCATGGCTGAAAATTGGCGCTGAGTTGAATGAAAAAGAAGAACGAGGGTTAAAAAACAATTTATAAGTAAGTCTCACAAGTGCCTGCCGGGGCTCAAACTTGCCAATGCAAAAAATTTCTGTACAGGGCCAAACCTTGGTCGGCACTTTTTTCTGGGTGAAATTGGGTCGCAAACAAATTATCGCGCGCAATGGCACAGGCAAAACGGCCGCCATAGTCGGATTCTGCTGCAATATGGCCCACCTCGTCGGGCTTTGCGTAAAAGCTGTGTACAAAATAGAAAAAACTGCCGTCGTTGACCCCCCCAAAAACAGGGTGCGCCTTGCCTGCTGGGTGCTGAAACCAGACTTGATTCCAGCCCATTTGCGGTACTTTAAATCGACTGCCGTCGTCTTGCAAGCGGTCAGCCAAATCAAATTTGAGCACTTTGCCATGGATCAAACCCAGGCCTGGCGTGTCGTCCTCGGCGCTGTGGTCCAGCAGCATTTGCATGCCCACACAAACGCCAAACAAGGGTTTTTTGGCCGCAGCCTCCAGCACCGCCTCTAACAGGCCCGATTCGCGCAACTCGCGCATGCAGCCCCGCATGGCGCCTTGCCCGGGCAAAACAACTCTGGCCGCATTGCGCACGTCTTGTGGGCTGGAAGTGATGCGCACATCGACCCCTGTGCCCTGCGCAGCGTGGATCACGGCTTGGGCCACTGATCGCAAGTTGCCCATGCCGTAGTCGACCACCGCCACGGTATTGGCAGGCATGCTCAGAGCGAGCCCTTGGTTGAAGGAATCACGCTTGGCGCGCGCGGGTCAATCTCCAATGCCACGCGCAAGGCACGTGCAAAAGCCTTGAAGACCGTCTCGGCTTGATGGTGCGCGTTGTCGCCGCGCAGGTTGTCAATGTGCAATGTGACGAGCGCATGATTGACAAAGCCTTGGAAGAATTCGTGCATCAGTTGCGTATCAAAACCGCCCACCATGCCGCTGGTAAAGGGCACATGGTTGACCAGGCAGGGGCGTCCCGAAAAATCAATCACCACGCGTGAAAGCGCTTCGTCTAAGGGCACATAGGCGTGGCCGTAACGGCGCAAGCCTTTCTTGTCGCCCACCGCTTGCGCCACCGCTTGGCCCAGCGTGATGCCCACATCTTCCACGGTGTGGTGACCGTCAATGTGCAGATCGCCTTGTGCTTGGATTTCCAAATCGATCAGGCCGTGCCGTGCAATTTGGTCAAGCATGTGGTCAAAAAACCCGATGCCCGTGGACAGTTGCGACTGCCCCGTGCCGTCCAAATTGACTTTGACCCGGATTTGGGTTTCTGCTGTTTTGCGCGTGACTTCTGCAACGCGGGGAGTGCTCATAAAGATTCCTTCAAGGCAGCCAACATTTGTTTGTTCTCTTGGGCGGTGCCCACTGTCAGGCGCAAACAATTGTCGAGCAATGGATGCATTTTAGAAACGTTCTTGACCAAAACGCCACGCATCTTCATGCCTTCGAAGGCAGATGTGGCGTGCGGCATACGCACCAAGATCATGTTGGCTTGGCTGGGGAAGACTTGAATCCCTGGAATTTGGACCAAGGCTTGGATCAGTTTTTCACGCTCAGCGCAGATCTCTTGTGCTTGTTGCGCAAAAATTTGCGCGTGCTCTAGCGCGAACAAAGCGCACTCGCAATTGAGCACACTGACGTTGTAGGGAGGACGAACTTTGTCGATTTCTGCAATCAAAGCCTTGGGGCCCATCATGTAGCCCAAGCGCACACCCGCCAAGCCGAACTTGGACAATGTGCGCATCAGCAGCACATGGCCGTGTTGTTCAATGCTGTCCATGTAGGTGGCGCTGGCAAAGGGCTGGTAGGCCTCGTCCATCACCACCAAGCCGCCTTGCTCGCCTTGTGCTTGGACAATGCGCTCAATGACCTGGGCATTCCACAAAGTGCCTGTGGGGTTGTTGGGGTAAGCCAAGTAAACAAGGCTGGGGCGGTGCTCGGCAATGGCTGCCAGCATGGCCTGCTCGTCCAACTCGAAATCAGCTTGCAAGGGCACGCCGTGAAACTTCACCCCTTGCAATTGGGCGCAAATAGCGTACATCACAAAGCCTGGCACGGGTGCCAGCAAGGAAGCGCCGGGGACATCGCAGGCCATCGTCAACAAGGAGATCAACTCGTCTGAGCCATTGCCCAGCATGATGTCAAAACCCGCAGGCATGTGCGCATAAAGGGCCAGCTCCCTGCGCAAATGGCCGATGCGTTCGCCGGGATAGCGGTTCAAGGCCAGCGCGCCCAAACGTTGAGCCAATGCGGCTTGCAGGTGTTCGGGCAATCGGTATGGGTTTTCCATGGCATCGAGCTTGACCATGCCCTGTGCATCCTGGACCGCATAGGCGTGCATGGACTGCACGTCTTGTCGTATGTGTTTTTGCCAAACAAAAGGGGCAGCGCTCATGGTGTTTCTCTTTGTGCAGGGGTGGGAATTAAGCGCAGTTCAGCGGCCCGTGCGTGCGCATGCAAGCCTTCGCCATAAGCCAGTTCGGCCGCAATGTGCCCCAAGTTTTGCGCACCCTTTTGACTGACTTCAATCAAGCTGGAGCGTTTTTGAAAATCATAAACACCCAAGGGCGAAGAAAAGCGTGCAGTGCCACTGGTGGGCAGCACATGGTTGGGGCCTGCGCAGTAGTCACCCAAAGATTCACTGGTGAAGGCACCCAGAAAGATGGCGCCAGCGTGCCGCAGCAAGGGCTCCCACTGGTGCGGCTGGCTGCTCGAGATTTCCAAATGCTCGGGCGCAATACGGTTGCTGATGTCGCATGCCTCTTGCAGGCTGCGCGTTTGAATCAAAGCGCCGCGATCGTTCAATGAGGCAGCAATGATGGCTGCGCGTGGCAATGTAGGCAACAAGCGGTCAATGCAAACTTGCACTTGGTCAAGGTATTGAGCCGATGGGCACAACAAAATACTTTGCGCCAGCTCGTCGTGCTCGGCCTGGCTGAACAAGTCCATGGCGACCCAATCGGGCGGGGTGCTGCCATCGGCCAAGATCAAAATTTCACTGGGCCCGGCGATCATGTCAATGCCGACTGCACCGAACACTTGTTTTTTAGCGCTCGCTACATAGGCGTTGCCTGGGCCGGTGATTTTGTCGACCTTGGGCACCGTGGCTGTGCCATAAGCCAAAGCGGCCACGGCCTGCGCGCCGCCAATCGTGAAGACCTGCGAGACCCCAGACAGGTAGGCCGCCGCCAGCACCAATGGATTTTTGACACCCTCCGGCGTTGGCACGACCATGATGATTTCACCGACGCCCGCCACATGTGCAGGAATGGCGTTCATCAAAACCGAGGAAGGGTATGCGGCTTTGCCGCCAGGCACATAAATGCCCACGCGGTCCAGCGGGGTGACTTTTTGACCCAACAAAGTGCCGTCTTCGTCGTGGTAACTCCAACTCTCACCGCAAGCTTTCTTTTGTGCTTGATGGTAGGTTCGGATGCGCTGGGCTGCGGCTTGCAAGGCCTCTTTTTGCACGGGCGCAAGGCCCATGAAGGCAGCCTTTAGCTCCTCTTGGGTCAAGACCAAGGACTGCATGCTGCTGGCTTTCAACCCATCAAAGCGCTCGGTGTAGGCCAACACCGCGGCGTCGCCGCGCAGCTGCACATCGGCCAAAATTTCAGCCACACGCTGTTCAACAGAAGCATCTTCTTGCGCAGACCGATGCAGTCGTTTTTGAAATGCCGCTTCAAAACCCGCATCGGCCGTATTCAAGCGCAGCGGTTTGGCGGAGTATGCAGCCAGCCGGTTCATGGTTCAAGTCTTTGTTTGCTTGGCCACTGCAGCAGCAAAGGCGTCGATGATGGCGCGAATAGGCGCTTGCTTTAATTTCAGTGCGGCTTGGTTGACCACCAAGCGCGAGCTGATTTCCATGATGCGCTCGACCTCCACCAAATGGTTGGCCTTCAAGGTGCTGCCGGTGGAGACCAAATCAACGATCGCATCGGCCAAGCCGGTCAAGGGAGCCAACTCCATGCTGCCATAGAGTTTGATCAAATCAACGTGCACACCTTTTTGCGCGAAAAATTCTCGCGCAATGCTGGTGTATTTGGTAGCCACTTTCAAACGCGAGCCTGAGCGCACAGCAAAGGCATAGTCAAAGTCTGCGCGCACCGCCACGCTCATGCGGCACTTGGCAATTTGCAGGTCCAGCGGTTGGTACAGCCCTTGCCCACCGTGCTCGAGCAACGTGTCTTTGCCAGTGACACCCAAATCAGCGCCGCCATATTCAACATAAGTGGGCACATCGGTAGCGCGCACCAAGACCACCCGCACACCGGCTTGGTTGGTCGGCAAAATCAATTTTCGAGAGGTTTCCGGATCTTCCAAAACCTCAATGCCGGCGGCTTTCAACAGCGGCAGGGTTTCATCAAATATGCGTCCTTTGGACAGCGCCAAGGTGATCATGTTGTTCCTCTTTGAAGCGGTCCTTATGAGACCCGCTCGATGTCTGCGCCCAGACTGCGCAGTTTCATTTCCATTTGGTCATAACCTCGGTCAAGGTGATAGATCCGGTCTACCGTGGTCTGGCCTTGGGCCACCAAACCAGCAATCACCAAACTGGCAGAAGCACGCAAATCAGTGGCCATGACGATGGCACCCGACAACTGCTTGACGCCTTGCACCACGGAGACTTTGCCATCGATTTGAATGTTAGCGCCAAGCCTGACCAATTCATTGACGTGCATGAAACGATTTTCAAAAATAGTTTCAGTGACTTTGCTGGTGCCATGAGAGATGCAATTGAGCGCCATGAATTGGGCCTGCATGTCAGTGGGAAAGCCTGGGTATTCGCTGGTTCTGAAGCTTTGTGCCTGAAGTTGCCCCGAGGCCTTGACGCGCACAAAATCAGCGCCCACTTCGATGTGCGCGCCGGCATCACGCAGTTTGTCGATCAATGCGTCCATGTGCTCGCCCCGAGCATGGCGCAGCAGCACATCGCCGCCAGCGGCTGCAACGGCGCACAAAAAGGTGCCCGCTTCAATTCGATCAGCCACCACAGGGTGCTCGCAGCCATGGAGTTGGCTGACGCCTTCAATGACAATGCGGCTGCTGCCGTGGCCTTCAATCTTGGCGCCCATGCGGATCAGCATTTCAGCCAAGTCTGGAATCTCAGGCTCTTGCGCTGCGTTTTCCAGCACCGTCTGGCCTTCAGCCAAAACTGCGGCCATCAAAAAGTTTTCAGTGCCTGTGACTGTCACCATGTCGGTGGCGATGCGCGCGCCTTTGAGCCGCGTGCGGCCTGGCGCCAAACTGGCCAGCATGTAGCCATGATCGACCACAATCTGCGCGCCCATGGCTTGCAGGCCTTTGATGTGTTGGTCTACCGGGCGCGAGCCAATCGCGCAGCCCCCAGGCAAAGAGACTTTGGCGTGACCAAAACGCGCCAGCAAAGGCCCCAAGGCCAAGACCGAGGCGCGCATGGTTTTGACCATCTCATAGGGGGCCTCGGGGTTGTTCAACTGCGCTGCGTTCAGGCTGACCGTGCCGTCCTCTTCGTGCTTGCAATCTACGCCCATGTTGCGTATCAACTTCAGCATGGTTCTGACATCTTGCAGGCGCGGCACATTGCGCAAAATCACTGGCTGCGCTGACAACAAGGCGGCACACAGCTCAGGCAGGGCTGCATTTTTTGCACCCGATACAGCGATTTCCCCGTTCAAACTACGGCCACCGCGAATGATGAGTTTGTCCATGTCAGTTAAGTCAGAAAGTCACAGCGAATTAATGCGGCACCACAGCCCATTCGGCTGGGGTGTAGGTTTTCATGGACAGGGCGTGCACCTCGTCCGTGTGCATTTTGCTTCCCAGCGTGGCATACACTTTTTGATGGCGTGCGATCAAACGCAGGCCTTCAAATTGGGCGGAGACCACCACTGCTTGCCAGTGGCGTCCATCACCATCGACCACCACGTGGTCACAGGCCAGCCCTTGGGCGATCATGGATTGAATTTGTTCTGCGTTCATTGAGAAGGGTTCGTTCTGGGCATGGGTCAGAGGTCTGGGGCTGCTGGCATCTCACGAGCGAATTTTGTAGCCTGTTTTTAAAAGTTGAATGGCCGTTGCACTGACCACCAATAAGGCGGCAGAAACCACCATCAAACTGGTCCAAGGTGAAACATCACTTTGACCAAAAAAACCATAGCGAAAGCCGTCGATCATGTAGAAAAAGGGGTTCAAGTGGCTGAGCTTTTGCCAAAAAGGTGGCAGAGAGTGAATCGAATAAAAAACACCTGACAAAAAAGTCATGGGCATGATGACGAAACTTTGGAATGCAGCCATTTGGTCAAATTTTTCAGACCACAACCCGGCCACCAGGCCCATGGCAGACAACAATGCCGAGCCCATCAAGGCAAATAAAACGATCCACAAAGGGGCTTGGAACTGCAGTGGTGCAAACCAAACCGTCACAGAAAATACGCCCAAACCCACAGCCAAACCACGCAACATGGAAGAGCCCACATAGGCCACAAACCAATGCCAGTGCGACAAAGGGGTTAGCAACAAGAAGACCAAGTTGCCCATGATTTTGCTTTGCACCAAACTGGATGAACTGTTGGCAAAGGCATTTTGAAGCACACTCATCATGATCAAGCCCGGCAGCAAAAAGGCGGTGTAGGGCACGTTGTCGTAGACCTTGACATGGTCTGCCAGCACATGGCCAAAAATCATCATGTACAAAACAGCGGTCAAGACGGGCGCTGCGATGGTCTGAAAACTGACCTTCCAAAAGCGCAGCACTTCTTTGTAAAACAACATGCGCCAGCCGCTCATGATTTGCCCTCGGCCATCACATCCAAGAACACATCTTCCAAGTCAGCCTTGCGAATTTCCAAATCTTGCGCAACCAACCCAGCTTGGCGCACAGCCGTCAAGTAGGTTTCAATTTCAGCCGCGTTGTTGGCAGGAAACTGAACAATGCGGCCCGTCACGCGCGCTTTGGCTGCCAACTCTGGGGGCAATTGGCCATCTAATTTGAAGCGCAGAACATTGCTGGCAGCAGATTTCAACAAGTCAGAGGTGCTGTCCAGTGCCACAACGCGGCCTTGCTTGAGCATGGCCAAGCGGCCGCACAAAGCCTCGGCTTCTTCCAAGTAATGGGTGGTCAAGAGCACGGTGCGCCCCTCGCGGTTAAGCTGCGCTATGAACTGCCACAGGGTTTGGCGCAGCTCAACGTCCACACCAGCGGTAGGTTCGTCCAGCACGATCACGCGCGGTTTGTGCACCAATGCCAGCGCCACCAGAACACGCCGCTTCATGCCACCTGAGAGTTGACGCATATTCGATTGGGCCTTGTCGGTCAAGCCCAAACGGACGAGCAACTCGTCGATCCAATCGTCATTTTTCTTGACCCCAAAGTACCCAGACTGAAACCGCAAGGCCTCTCGCACTGAGAAAAAGGGGTCGAACACCAACTCTTGCGGCACCACGCCCAAGATGCGCCGGGCTTTGGCATAGTCCACGTGAACATCGTGGCCATGGACCAAGACTTGACCACTGCTGGCGCGCGCCAAGCCGGCCAAGATGCTGATCAAGGTGGTTTTGCCCGCCCCATTGGGGCCCAAGAGCCCAAAAAATTCACCCTCTTGGATGTCGAAATTGACACTGTCTAAGGCTTTGAATGGGGCACTTCCGGGCGCTTTGGCCGAGAAGGTCTTGGTGACGTTTTGAAAGGAGATGGCGGGCATGAGCCTTGTATTTTACGGTGTCCCTCTGAGGCGCTGCCTTTGGGATCAGACACCCATAGGGTCGCCGAGCAGTTCAGTGACCCCGTACAAGTCGGACAACTGACGCAATTTCGGGGGCATGTGCAGCAGCTGCAGATCTTTGGAGATAGACAAAGCCGCACGCCTGCAAGCCAAAAGAACGGCCAAAGCCGAGGAGTCAAACTCTATCAAAGCCGAGGCATCGAGCCACCAAGTCGCAGCGCTTTGGCTGCGCAATTGCACCAACAAAGCGGCCAAGCATGCCGGCGCATTGTGATGGTGAATATCTTGTGGCAAGGCGGGTGTAGGCATGTGCGTGCGGATGCTGCTCACGGTTTTTTCGCGTTGGCTTTGTTGCGTTCGGCCAAGGTGTTGATCAAGCCGTCCACACCGCCGGTATTGATTTCTTTGGCGAACTGCGAGCGGTAGTTTTCAACCAACCAAATGCCTAAAACATTCATGTCGAAAATTTTCCAACCCCCACCTTCACCCGGTGTTTTTTCTAAGCGGTAATCCAACTGCATGGGCTCGCCGCGGCCTTTGACCTCGGTTTGGACGACCAGATTTTTCTCGTCTGCCGTGCCGCGTAAGGGCTTGACCTCAATGACCTGGTCGGTCACCTGATTGAGCGCGCCTGAATAGGTCCGGATCAACAGCAGCTTGAATTCGTCTTGCAAGCGCTGCTGCTGCTCGGGTGTGGCTTTGCGCCAACCCGGGCCCGTAGCGGAGGCGGTCATGCGGCGAAAGTTGATGTGGGGCATCAACTTGCTGTCAACCCATTGCATGACCTTGGCAGTCTCGCCGCTCTTGATGCTTTTGTCAGCACGAACAGCGTCCAAGGTTTCCGTTGAAATCCGCTTGACGAACGCATCAGGCGCTTCGTCGGCAGCGAAGGCTGGCACGAACAGGGACATCATCAGGAGCAGGGTCAGGCTCAATTCCAAACAGCGTCGGCAACCAAGGCGCCAGAAGGTTGGGTTCATCATGGTTTTTTAGAGGGCTCTGGTTTGAGTTCGATTTTATCTTCGGGCTTGTCTTCAAAATCGTCGTAATCATCGCGCATGGGCGGATTGCCGTCGTAAACATCATTCAAGCGTTTTTGTAAATAGGCATCTCGGGTGAAAGTGTAAGGGTCTAGCGCGGCTTGCCGCACGGCGTCGACCAATTTAAGATAGCGCTCGCGGGTATCGGTCAGGCGCAGCAAGGTCATGCTGTTGCGTGTGGCCCTGTCATGAAACTGGCGCGTCAAGTCGCCCCTGTAGTCGATCGATGTGGCCAATGAATCTCTGAGTGTGGAGGGGCCAAATAGGGGCAGCACCACATAGGGGCCGGCAGGTACACCCCAATAGGCCAGTGTTTGACCAAAGTCTTCTTTTTGTTTTTGAATTCGCCAGTCGGAGGCGAAATCAATCAAGCCACCAAAGCCGAAAAAGGTGTTGATGCCCACGCGCATGGCGTTTTGAGAAGCTGCCCTGACTTTGAATTGCGCCAAACTGTTCAGCGCTGACCACACATCACTTTGGTTGCCAAAAAAGTTGCCAATGCCTGTGCGCACAAACGACGGCAAGGCCTCGCCATAGATCACCGCCACCGGCCGCAGCAGCATGGCATCGGCCGCATCATTGATCATGGTGATTTTGCGGTTCAGGGGCTCTAGAGGGTCCGCCGGGTCAGGGCCGCGCAGGGCCGCGCAGCCTTGCAGCAGCAAGGTCAAGAGCAGTAATGTCCAAACTCCTACGCGCAGACTCATTTGCTTGTGCCCTTTGCGCTTTGTGGCTCATCAGCGGCTTTGCTGTATAAAAATTGACTGATCAAATTCTCCAGCACCACTGCCGATTGGGTCGATCCAATTTGATCACCTGCAGCCAAGTTTTTTTCTTCGGCACCGGCTTGAATGCCAACGTATTGCTCGCCGAGTAGGCCGCTGGTCAAAATTTTGAGTGAGCTGTCTTTGGGGAAAACATAACGGGTTTGCAGCGCCAAATGCACGCGTGCTTGGTAGCTTTCGTCGTCAAATTGAATGGCGTCCACACGGCCCACGACCACGCCTGCGCTTTTCACAGCCGCGCCTTTTTTCAGACCACCAATGTTTTCAAATTTGGCACTGACAATGTAGTCGGATGCCAAATTGAACTGCAGCAAGTTAGCCGACTTCAAGGCCAAAAACAAAATGGCCACCAAGCCGATCAAAACAAACAAGCCTACCCAAACATCATTTTTTGAACGCTGCATGACACACTCCTTATATGCTGAACATCATCACGGTGAGGATGAAGTCCAGACCCAAAACTGCCAACGAAGCAAGCACCACGCTGCGGGTGGTGGCCGAGGCCACGCCCTCTGGCGTGGGCTGCGCCACATAGCCTTGCAAAAGCGCAATGAAGCTGACTGCTATGCCAAACACCACGCTTTTGATCATGCCATTGCCAACGTCTTTGAACACGTCAACGCCGCCTTGCATCTGGCTCCAAAATGCGCCCGAGTCCAAGCCGATCAAAAGCACGCCCACGGCATAGCCTCCCAAAATACCCACCGCACTGAAGACTGCGGTCAAAATCGGCAAGGCAATGATGCCGCCCCACAATCGAGGCGCCAAGATGCGCAATTTGGGGTCGACGGCCATCATCTCCAAGGCCGTCAATTGCTCGCCTGCACGCATCAAGCCTATCTCAGCGGTGAGGGAAGCGCCAGCCCTGCCTGCAAAAAGCAGCGCAGCTACCACAGGGCCCAGCTCGCGCACCAAACTCAGCGCCACCAGCAAGCCAAGGGCCTCGGCTGAGCCATAGCGCTGCAAAGTGTAGTAGCCCTGCAAGCCAAGCACAAAACCAACAAACAAGCCTGAAACTGTGATGATGGCCAGCGAATAGTTACCCAAAAAGTGCACTTGGTCGCGCACCAAACCAAATCGCCTCAAGCATGGGCCGCTCAGCGCAAACAGCTGCACCAACAAGCGGGCACCAAAACCCCAGTCAACCAAAGTTTGACGAACCCGAAAACCGATCTGTGCGGGGTGCAGCCAGTTCATGCGCCAGCCCTGGTGAAATCATCCGCAACGCTGGCCGCAGGGTAATGAAAATGCACGGGGCCATCGCTCAAACCGTTGACAAATTGGTGAATCAAAGGGTCGGCTGTTTGCCGCAACTCTGCGGGCGTGCCTTGCGCGGCCACGCGTCCATTGGCCAAGATCACCACGTGGTCGGCAATTTGAAAGGTCTCGTCCACATCGTGTGAGACCACGATGCTGGTGGTGCCCAAGCTGTCGTTGAGCCTTCGAATCAAGCGCGCAGCGGTGCCCAAGGAAATCGGGTCCAAGCCTGCAAAGGGCTCGTCGTACATGATCAGGTCCGGGTCCAGCGCAATGGCTCGGGCCAAGGCCACACGACGGCCCATGCCGCCCGAAATTTCAGAAGGCATCAAGTCGCGGGCGCCTCGTAAACCCACGGCATCGAGTTTCATTAAGACAATGTCACGCACCATTTCTTGCGACATGCTGGTGTGCTCACGCAAAGGGAAAGCCACGTTGTCAAAGACACTCATGTCGGTGAACAAAGCGCCAAACTGAAACAGCATGCCCATGCGCCTGCGCGCCGCGTAGAGTTCGGCCGTGCTCATTAGGCCCAGATCTTGGCCTTCGAAGTTCAGTGCACCTTTTTGGGCTCGGTACTGCCCTCCGATCAAACGCAAGACGGTGGTCTTGCCTCCGCCAGACACGCCCATCAAGGCCGTGACTTGGCCCTTGGGGATGCCAAACGACAAGTCGTTCAAGATCACACGGTCACCGTACCCAAAGGTCAGGTTTTGAAGTTCAACTAAAAAAGATGTAGCTTGGAGAGTCATGAAAAACAAAAGCCGGCGTTTTCCGGCTTTTGACAGGATAAGGCGCGCAGGTAACTTCTAGGTAAACCTTGGTATCTTCTAGGTAAACCTTGGTATCGGTATTTTAACGAGGTAAGTCGCTTTGCCCCATCAGGTACTCGTCAACAGCCCTAGCGGCCTGACGACCTTCCCGAATGGCCCAGACCACCAAGGACTGGCCACGGCGCATGTCGCCCGCTGCAAAAACCTTGGGGACGTTGGTGGCATAGCCCCCGGCCTGCTCGGTGCTGGCCTTGGCGTTGCCTCTGCTGTCTTTGGCAACCCCAAAGGCTTCGAGCACGGTGGCCACGGGGTTGACAAAGCCCATGGCCAGCAGGACCAAGTCAGCGGGGTAAGTTTTTTCTGAGCCTGGCAGATTGACAAATTTTCCGTCCTTGAATTGCACTTTGGCTGTTTTAAGGCCTGTGACATGGCCCTTTTCGCCCATGAATTCTTGGGTGGAAATGGCAAATTCGCGAACGCAGCCCTCCTCGTGGCTGGAGCTGGTGCGCAGCTTCATGGGCCAGTTGGGCCAAGTCAAGGGTCGATTTTCTTCCACCGGAGGCTCGGGCATCACCTCAAATTGCGTGACGCTCAGGGCGCCATGGCGGTTAGAGGTGCCCACGCAATCACTGCCGGTGTCGCCACCGCCAATCACGATCACGTGTTTGCCGTCTGCGCGCAATTGCGCGGTGAGTGTGTCGCCGGCATTGATTTTGTTTTGCTGTGGCAAAAATTCCATAGCAAAGTGAATGCCCAACAAATCACGCCCTGGCACGGGCAAATCACGCGATTGCTCGGAACCCCCTGTCAATATCACCGCATCAAAATCTTTTTGAAGTTGCTCTGCGCTGACGGTTTCTTGCGACCCATTGGTCACTTTGGAGTCTTTGGGAAATTGACCCACCAGCACGCTGGTTTTGATCTTCACGCCTTCGGCTTTGAGCTGCTCGGCGCGTCGGTCAATGTGCGATTTTTCCATTTTGAAATCAGGAATGCCGTAGCGCAGCAAGCCGCCGATGCGGTCGTTCTTTTCAAACAAAGTGACAGCGTGACCCACGCGGGCCAACTGCTGCGCTGCTGCCATGCCAGCCGGGCCGGAGCCCACCACGGCCACTTTTTTGCCTGTTTGGTGCTTGGCCGGTTGGGGGCTCACCCAGCCTTCTTGCCAAGCACGGTCAATGATGGCGTGTTCGATCGATTTGATGCCCACTGCATCGTCGTTCACATTCAAAGTGCACGCCGCCTCACAAGGTGCGGGGCAAATCCGGCCAGTGAATTCGGGGAAATTGTTGGTGCTGTGCAGCACGTCGATCGCGTTCTTCCAATCGCCCTGGTACACCAGTTCATTGAAGTCAGGAATGATGTTGTTAACAGGGCAGCCACTGTTGCAAAACGGTGTGCCGCAGTCCATGCAGCGAGCGCTTTGAACTTTGGCCTGCGCATCGTCCAAGCCGATGACAAATTCTTTGTGATGTTTCAAACGCTCTGATGCAGGTTTGTAGCCTTCTTCAACGCGCTCAAACTCCATGAAGCCTGTGATTTTTCCCATGATGAATCCTTGAATTTTAAAAAGGCGTCATGTCAGATTGATGACGCTGCCACAGCGGCTTGTGCCTGAGTGGCTGCAGCTTTACGCTCATTGATTTCACCCAGCGCGCGTTTGTATTCGTTGGGAAATACTTTGACAAATTTTTGCCTTGCCAATGCCCAGTTGTCGAGCAACTCGCGCGCACGTTGACTGCCTGTCCAGCGGTGGTGCTCCTCCAGCAACTTCTTGAGTTGTGCTTCATCGGATTGGTCTCGGTGCCAAATATTGACGTCGATGCTGGCTTCTTGTTCGGCCACTGTCAAAACTTTTTCCATGCTGACCATGGCAGTGTTGCAGCGCGTGTTGAACTGGCCGTCTTCGTCATAGACATAGGCCACGCCACCACTCATGCCGGCCGCAAAGTTGCGGCCCGTTTTGCCCAGCACCGCCACGGTGCCGCCTGTCATGTACTCGCAGCCGTGGTCGCCCGTGCCCTCTACCACCGCAGTGGCACCCGACAAACGCACAGCAAAACGCTCGCCTGCCACGCCAGCATAGAAAGCTTCGCCACTGGTAGCGCCGTACATGACCGTGTTGCCAACGATGATGTTTTGGCAAGCCACACCGCGAAATTCCAAACTGGGCCGGACCACAATGCGCCCGCCCGACAATCCTTTTCCGGTGTAGTCATTGGCCTCACCGATCAAGTACAAAGTGATGCCACGCGCCACAAACGCACCAAACGATTGACCCCCTGTGCCCTCGAGTTGAATGCGGATGGTGTCGTCTGGCAAACCTTCAGGATGCACTTTAGTCAAGGCCCCAGACAGCATGGCGCCAACCGATCGGTTCACGTTGCGCGTGACTTCCATGAACTGCACTTTTTCGCCATTGTCAATGGCTGCGCGGCTTTTGGCGATGAGCACGTTGTCCAAAGATTTTTCAAGGCCATGGTCTTGCACGCTCATGTGGCGACGCGGCACATCGGCAGGCACATCGGGCACCGCCAACAAGCGAGTGAAATCCAGGCCACTGGCCTTCCAGTGTTCAATGCCTTTGCGCATGTCCAGCAAGTCGGCACGGCCTATCATGTCGTCGAATTTTTTCATGCCCAACTGCGCCATGATTTGGCGCACTTCTTCAGCGATGAAAAAGAAGTAATTCACCACATGCTCGGGCTTGCCCGAGAATTTTCTGCGCAGCAACGGGTCTTGCGTGGCAACCCCGACGGGGCAAGTGTTCAAGTGACATTTGCGCATCATGATGCAGCCTTCCACCACCAAAGGGGCGGTGGCAAAACCGAATTCATCGGCCCCCAGCAACGCGCCAATGGCAACGTCGCGGCCGGTCTTCATTTGACCATCAGCCTGCACGCGAATGCGCCCGCGCAAACGGTTGAGCACCAAGGTTTGCTGGGTCTCTGCCAAACCGATCTCCCACGGACTGCCTGCATGCTTGATGGACGACCAGGGTGAGGCGCCAGTACCTCCGTCGTGACCCGCTATCACCACATGATCGCTCTTGCACTTGGCAACTCCTGCAGCGATGGTGCCCACACCAATTTCTGCCACCAACTTGACGCTGATGTCACTGTGCGGCGCAACATTTTTCAAATCATGGATCAGCTGCGCCAAGTCTTCGATGGAATAAATATCGTGGTGCGGTGGGGGCGAGATCAAGCCCACGCCGGGCACCGAATGGCGCAGTTTCCCGATGTAGTCAGAGACCTTGCCACCCGGCAATTGACCGCCCTCGCCGGGCTTGGCACCTTGCGCCATTTTGATTTGAATTTGATCAGCGCTGCTGAGGTATTCGGCCGTGACACCAAAGCGGCCCGAAGCCACTTGCTTGATGCGCGAGCGCAGTGAATCGCCGTCTTGCAGCGGCAGGTCGACTTCGACCACATCGGCGCCAATCACACTCTTGAGCGACTCGCCTTTTTTGATCGGTATGCCTTTGAGTTCATTGCGGTAACGCGCAGAATCCTCGCCGCCTTCACCGGTGTTGCTCTTACCGCCAATGCGGTTCATGGCCACGGCCAAGGTGGCATGGGCTTCTGTGGAAATCGAGCCCAAAGACATGGCGCCAGTGGCAAAGCGTTTGACGATTTCGCTGGCCGGCTCGACCTCTTCAACGGGAATGGCCTTGGCCGGATCGATCTTGAATTCAAACAAACCGCGCAAGGTCAACTGCCGTTTGGTTTGGTCGTTGATCAACTGCGCGTATTCTTTGTAGGTATTCCAGTTGTTGGCGCGTGTGCTGTGCTGCAATTTGGCAATGGCATCGGGTGTCCACATGTGCTCTTCACCACGCGTGCGCCATGCGTATTCACCGCCCGCATCGAGCCTGGTGGCCAGCACGGGGTCGTTGCCAAAGGCCGCTTTGTGCATGCGCAGCGCCTCCTCTGCAATTTCAAACACACCAATGCCTTGCACCCGGCTTGGCGTGCCTGTGAAATATTTTTCTGTGGTCTGCGTGTTCAGACCAATGGCTTCAAATAACTGCGAACCGCAATACGACATGTAGGTGCTCACGCCCATCTTGGACATGATTTTGGACAAGCCTTTGCCTACCGCTTTGATGTAGTTGTAGATGGCTTTTTCAGCCGACAAATCACCAGGCAATTCTAGGTGCAGTGCTTGCAATGTTTGCATGGCCAAGTAAGGGTGAACGGCTTCTGCGCCATAGCCTGCGAGCACTGCAAAGTGATGCACCTCGCGCGCCGTGCCCGTTTCAACCACCAAGCCTGCGGTGGTGCGCAAGCCTTTGCCCACCAAGTGCTGGTGAATCGCCGACAAAGCCAGCAGCGCTGGAATGGCCACTTGCGAAGCTGTCACGCCTCGGTCGCTGATGATCAAAATATTGTGGCCACCTTTGATGGCGTCTACCGCTTCTGCGCACAGCGAAGCCAGTTTGGCTTCCACGCCCTCACGGCCCCAGCTCACAGGGTAGGTGATGTCCAGCGTGGCGCTTTTGAATTTGCCGTGCGTGGATTGCGCGATGTTGCGCAGCTTGGCCATGTCAGCAAAGTTCAGCACGGGCTGGCTGACCTCCAAACGCATGGGCGGGTTGACTTGGTTGATGTCCAGCAGATTGGGCTTGGGCCCGATGAAGGACACCAAGGACATCACGATGGCTTCGCGGATCGGGTCGATCGGCGGGTTGGTCACTTGTGCAAACAACTGCTTGAAGTAGTTGTAAAGCGGTTTGTTTTTATCGGACAAAACAGCCAGCGGGCTGTCGTTGCCCATGGAGCCCAGCGCCTCTTCACCGGCTTGGGCCATGGGGGCCAATAAAAATTTAATATCTTCTTGCGTGGTGCCAAAGGCTTGCTGCAAATCGAGCAAAGACTCTGCGCTTTCAGGTGCTTGGAGGTTCTCGGTTTGAACGTCGTCTAATTTGATGCGCAGGTTTTCGATCCACTGTTTGTAAGGCTTGCTGCTGGCCAAATTCGACTTGAGTTCTTCATCGTCGATCATGCGGCCTTGTTCCAAATCGATCAGAAACATTTTGCCCGGCTGCAAGCGCCATTTGCGCACAATTTTGCTCTCAGGAATGGGCAGGACACCGGTCTCTGAGCCCATGATCACCATGTCATCGTCGGTGATGCAGTAGCGCGAGGGGCGCAGGCCGTTGCGGTCCAAAGTGGCGCCAATTTGCCGGCCATCGGTGAAGACGATCGATGCCGGGCCGTCCCACGGCTCGAGCATGGCAGCGTGGTATTCGTAGAAAGCTTTGCGCCGCTCGTCCATGGTGGTGTGCTGCTCCCAGGGCTCGGGGATCATCATCATCACGGCTTGGCTGATGGGGTAGCCAGCCATGGTCAGCAACTCTAGGCAATTATCAAAGGTGGCTGTGTCGGACTGCCCAGCAAAACTGATGGGGTAGAGTTTTTGCAAGTCCTGGCCCAAAACAGGCGAAGACATCACGCCTTCGCGGGCCTTCATCCAGTTGTAGTTGCCTTTGACGGTGTTGATCTCTCCGTTGTGGGCCACGTAGCGATAAGGGTGCGCCAAGGGCCACTCTGGGAAGGTGTTCGTGGAAAATCGCTGGTGAACCAACCCAAGTGCTGAAATGCAGCGTTCATCTTGTAAATCAAGATAGTAAGTACCAACTTGATCAGCCAGCAGCAAGCCTTTGTAGACCACAGTGCGGCTGGACATGCTAGGAATGTAGTACTCGTTGCTGTGCTTCAAGTGCAGGTTTTGAATGGCAGCACTGGCGGTTTTGCGGATCACATACAGCTTGCGCTCGAGCGCGTCTTGCACGATCACGTCGTTGCCACGGCCGATGAAAATTTGCCGCAGCACAGGCTCTTTGGCACGCACGGTGGGCGACATCGGCATCTCGCGGTTCACCGGCACATCGCGCCACCCTAGTAGGACTTGGCCTTCGGCTTTGACTGCGCGCTCGAGTGCTTGCTCACACGCCATGCGCGAGGCGTGCTCTTTGGGCAAGAACACCATGCCCACTCCGTACTCCCCTTGCGCTGGCAATTGCACGCCTTGTTGCGCCATTTCTTCGCGGTACAGCGCATCGGGCAACTGAATCAAGATACCTGCGCCGTCACCCATCAGTTTGTCAGCACCCACGGCACCGCGGTGATCTAAGTTCTCCAGGATTTTGAGCGCTTGCGTCACGATGTCGTGGGTTTTGCGTCCCTTGATGTGCGCCACAAAGCCCACGCCACAGGCGTCGTGTTCTTGAGTCGGGTCGTACAAACCGGTTTGTTGCAGAGATCTTTTTTCGGCAGCCGTGGTCATGGCGCACTCCTAGAGTTTTCGTGGGAAGAAAATTTTAGTGCACTGCAGCAAAAACACCAAGCACTTTAATTGGGGTCAGATCACAATTAAATCGCATAAATTACAGCCACCGATTTAATTAGGGACACATCAAAATTACACGATTTTCTGCATGAAAAGCCTATTTTTCTTGCGAAAACGACTTATTTTTGAATATCAAGCTTATGAGGCCGCCCTACTTTTCCGGGCAAAATTTGGCGTTTGGTCTTTTGCTGCAAATCTTGCAAAAAGTCTGGCCGCCCCAGCGCCTTACCTGAAAGCGCCATTTTCGTGATGCTTTCGGCGGTGGTGGATGCAAGGCCGACGGCCACAAAGTGGGCATAAGCCGCCTCTCGGGCAAACGGCGTATTGCCAAGAGCCCAGTACAGGGCGTGAGGTGTGACCAACGGATCGACCCTCTGCCCAATGAGATGCCGGTGACTGGACCAAGGGTACTCAGCTGGCAGTTCGGCCAAGCCCGCGCGAACCGCATTCAAGTCAATGTAGGCCATGCAGGTGAGCAAATAGGCCTCGGAGTCAATCACCGACGATTTATACCGCCCCTCCCACAGGGTGCCGCTGCGTTGGTGTCGCCCATTGAAATAACGCACATAGGTGCGGCCCACTGCTTGCATCATCAACGACATGGTCTCATCAGAACTTGGCGTGGCCAGCAAATGAAAGTGATTGTCTAACAGCGCATAAGCGTGAACGGCCACGTCTTGACGTTTTGCGTGCTCGACCCACAAGTTGTAAAGAAATGTGCGATCTGCGTCGTCCAAGACGATGGGCTGGCGGTTGTTCCCCCGCTGAATGATGTGATGCGGGTAACCTGGAAGCGCTAAACGGGGTTGACGGGCCATGCTTGAATGCTAACCCGAACCAATTTAATTGTGCTCTGACCCCAATAAGGGAAAGCGGGATGAGAGCAGTTGTGAGAGGCCGAATTCGACCAGGAGGGCTTGAAGGCGTTGGCCGGCGCTGCGCTTTTTGTGGCCAGTGTAGCGCGCCAAGATGAGTTCGTTTTTCATGCTGTGCTCCCAACCCACCAGTTCGGTCACGCTGACTTGGTAGCCGTTGGCTTCCAAGTACAGGCAGCGCAAAACATTGGTTAATTGGCTGCCCATTTCGCGGGTGTGCAGCGGATGGCGCCACAGTTCAGCCAAGGGGGTGCGGGTCAGGTTCAGGGCTTTGTGCTGGCGCAATTGCGCAGCCAACTCGGCTTGGCAGCAAGGCACCAAAATCATGGCGCGGGCTTTTTTCTGTAAGCCAAAAGCGATGGCGTCGTCGGTGGCTGTATCGCACGCGTGCAAAGCGGTGACCACATCGATTTGCGCCGGCAATTCTGGCGAGTCACAAGCCTGCTGCACGGAGACGTTCAAAAAACTCATTCGCTCAAAGCCCAAGCGCTTGGCCAACAGCTTGGATGCATCGACCAACTCCGCGCGAGTTTCAATGCCATAGATATGCCCACGGGCGAGCATTTTGAAAAACAAGTCATACACAATGAATCCCAAATAGGACTTGCCTGCGCCGTGATCGGCCAGGCTCAAAGCGTGATCAGCCAACCCTTTTTGTTGATCTTCATCGGACAACTCCAACAGCACTTTTTCAATGAATTGAAACAAGTGCAAAACTTGTTTCAATTTGCGCCGCGAGTCTTGGTTCAACTTGCCCTCGCGCGTCAAAATATGCAGCGCTTTGAGCAGCTCAATGGATTGGCCTGGGCGCAAGTCCAAGTCCAATGCAGCGTCAGCAGCAACTGTCTTGGGACTGGCCCCGCGGGCTGGGGGGCTTACAGTCTCATTGCGATTTTTCATCAACGCCTTTCGTTGCGGGCGTTGGCCCCACATTCAAGGCTTGCCAACCGGGCAAACCCAATTGGCGCAAGGTGGCCATGTTGGTTTCAAAAATAGCATCGGCATTGGGAAACGCTTTGACAGCGCGGTCTATGCTGGATTCTCGAATCAGATGCAAGGTGGGATAAGGTGAGCGGTTGGTGAAATTGGTGATGTCGTCCTGAGCGGTTCCGGCAAACTGGTACATGGGATGAAAGCTGGCAATTTGAATTTGCCCTTGCAAATCCAAAGACGCCAAACAACCATCGGCCACATTCAAAAAATCGTTGTAGTCAAAAAAATCTTGCAGCATGTGCGGCACGATCAGCAAAGTAGTGTCCCGAACTTGAGGGTCAGCTTGCGCCAAGGCTTTCAATTCCATCAACAGATCGGCCGTCAACTCTTCAATGACTTTAGCCTGACTGATAGCGCAATGAACTTGCCCATGCACATGCACCGCCTTGGCAAATGGACACAAATTCAAACCAATGACCGCCCGCTCTAACCAAGCCAAGCTGTCTTGAATGTAAATTTCAGTGAGGGGCTTTTCAAGAGGCGTCATGGCATGCTATTTTGACCTGAGGTGCGCTTCAAAGTTCGAGCGATCAAAACACTTAACACAATGCCCATCAAACTGCACGAGCCCGTTGCCATCCAAGTCCAGTGCCAATTGCCTGTTTGAGAAGCCAGCCAAGCCACCACAGGCGGGCCAGAAAACTGCCCTGCGGCAGAGCCTTGCTGCATCCATCCGACGGTGGTGGAGACGTTGCGCTCATGGGGCGCCAAGCGCACCGCCAAAGAAAATAAAGTGCCGGGCACCAAGCCGCCTACGCAAGAAAACAAAAGCACACCGGCATAGCGCCACTCAGCAGAACTTTCAGTCCATGGGCCAAATGCAGCAAAGCTTCCAATCGCCATGGCAGCGTACCCCACAGCCAATAAAAGGGCAGCTGAAATGCCTTTTTGCAAACACTTTCCCGATGCCATATTGCCCAGCATATTGACCGCAGCAGCCAAGGCCGTGAGCGCGCCCAGCAGCGCGCCACTCAAGCCTGCCTGCGTGTAGATCGATGGCAAAAATCCAACCACGGCCAACCATTGGCCCGAATACATGGCAAAGGCAAGCGCCACCCACCAAGGCCCCGGCGCAGTCAAAGTTTCATGCAGCCTTTGCGGCCAGGGTGCGGCCGCTGCAGAGTCAGCACCGGGCGCTGAGCTTGAAGGCGTTTCATGCGGCACAACGCGCCACAACAACAACGCCATCCCCATAGATAAACAAGCAAACAACTCCCACCAACTGCGCCAACCCCAAGCGGGTATCCACAAGGGCCCGGCCAGCAAAGTCAAGGCAGTGCCCAAAGGCATGTAGGCGCCCCAGTAGCCCAGCACGCTTCGCAAATGCCCCGGCGCTACCATGCGGCGTATCAAGGCAGGCGCTGGCAAGGTGACCCATAAAAACCCCACCCCCTCCAAAGCGCGCCAGACCAACATGGCTTGTGGGCTTTGCGACAGACCGCCCAAAGCGCTGGCCAGTGCCAGCACCAGCAAACCCATCAACATGCTGCGCCTCAAACCCCAACCGTCTGCAGCCAAGCCAACAAACAATCCCAGCGCCATGCCCGCCAATTGAACCAAGGACAGCAAGAACCCCGCTTGCATCAAAGTCAAACCCAAAGCTTCACCCAGTGCAGGCAGCGCTGGCGGCAACTTTCCCACTTGCAGCGCCGCCACGACGCCAGCCAAAATGACGACATAAGCAGCCCATGGCGAGGCTTTCAACGTGGGGGCGACGTTGCTCATGACAGCAAGCGCTGGCCCGTCAAACGCTCGTGCTCTTTTGCAGCAAAGCGGTCCGTCATGCCGGCGATGTAGTCCGCCACAGCACGCGGCGCTTCAGTGCGCGCAGAAAAATCAGGCGACATTTCATGCGGGTTTTTGGTGTACACGTTGAATAACTCATGCACCACCGTTTGAGCTTGCGTGCTGGTCTGAACCACCTGCGGGTGACGGTACAACTGACTGAATAAAAATGACTTGAGCTCTTGTGTTTGACTCCGCATCGAGTCACTGAAAGCCAATACAGGGCCACAGCGACGCGCTGCATCGGCGCTCAAGGGCGCAGCTTTTTTCAAGTTCGCTTGCGTGGTGGCAATCACGTCATAAACCTGGTCACTCAACATGCGCCGTATGGTTTCGTACAACAATCGGCGCGCGCGCTCGGGCAACAACAAAGCAGGATGCTGCTCCACCGCTTGCAGGCGATAGTGCGCGAAAAAAGGCACTTCCTGCACCTGCGCCAGTTTGATCAAACCAGAGCGAACACCATCGTCGATGTCGTGTGCGTTGTAGGCAATGGCGTCTGCCAAATTGCACAACTGCGCCTCCAAACTCGGTTGCGTGCCATCGATGAAACGCTTGGCTACGCCGCCGGGCTCTTGCAACTCGAGCTGAACTGCATTGCGCTTAGAGCAGTGCTTGAGAATGCCCTCGCGCGTTTCAAAGCTCAGGTTCAGGCCATCAAAATCGGGGTAGCGCTCTTCGAGTTGATCCACCACGCGAAGGCTTTGCAAATTGTGCTCAAAGCCGCCGTGGTCTTGCATGCATTCATTCAAGGCGTCTTGTCCTGCATGGCCAAAAGGTGTGTGCCCCAGATCGTGCGCCAATGCAATGGCTTCCACCAAATCTTCATTCAAGCCCAATGAACGTGCGATGGAGCGGCCCAATTGCGCCACCTCCAATGAGTGCGTCATGCGGGTGCGAAACAAATCGCCTTCATGATTTAAAAAAACCTGTGTCTTGTAGACCAAGCGCCTAAATGCAGTCGAGTGAACGATGCGGTCGCGGTCGCGCTGAAACGCATTGCGCGTGGGCGCAGGCGCCTCTTGGTAGCGACGACCTCGCGAGGCTTGCGGGTCGCAAGCAAAAACTTCAAGCACAACAGCGGTCAATCACAGCGCGGACCATGGCCTGCGGCGCAGCGCTCACACGGGCTTTGCCAGGGCCATCGATCAACACAAATTGAATATCGCCATCGACTGATTTTTTGTCGTGACGCATCAAGTCCAAGTAACGCCCTGCGTTGTCTTGTGCATCCAGCACAGGGCCTTGAATGGGCAAGCCAGCACGCTCGATCAAGTCCACCAACCGGCTTGCAAAGGACTCTTCGACCCAGCCCAACTGCGCCGACAAGCGGGCCGCCATGACCATGCCGCAACCAACCGCTTCGCCGTGCAACCACACGCCATAACCCAAGCCTGCCTCAATGGCATGGCCAAAGGTATGGCCAAAATTAAGAATGGCGCGCAGCCCCAAATCGCGTTCATCTTGTGCCACCACATGCGCTTTGATCTCGCAACTGCGGCGCACCGCCATGGACAAGGCTTGCGGCTCACAGGCCTTTAAGGCGTCTAAATTATGTTCGATCCACTGCAAGAATGACATGTCGGCAATCGGGCCGTACTTGATGATCTCGGCCAAACCGGCACTCAACTCCCGTGGGGGCAAAGTTTTTAAAACAGACAAATCACAAATTACTTTTTGCGGTTGGTAGAACGCGCCCACCATGTTTTTTCCCAGCGGGTGGTTGATGGCCGTTTTGCCTCCGACCGAAGAATCAACTTGTGCCAACAAAGTGGTTGGTACTTGCACAAAGGGCACACCGCGCATGAAACTGGCAGCGGCAAAACCGGTCATGTCGCCCACCACACCACCGCCCAAGGCGAATAAAACTGTTTTCCGGTCGCAACCATGACTTAACAGGGCATCAAAGATCAAATTCAATGTGGCCCAGTCTTTGTGTGCCTCGCCGTCAGGCAAGACCACCAGATGGACCCCTTTGTAATGACTTTGCAGGGCGTTGCGCAAGGCCGCTTCGTACAAAGGCGCCACCGTCTCGTTGCTCACAATCAAAGCAGTGGCCGCTTTGGGTAAAGACGCATAAGTTTCAGTGCGGCCGAGCAAGTCAACACCGATTTGAATGTCGTAGCTGCGCTGGTCCAGTTCAATCTGAACGATGGAGGAAGTGGGATGAGAAAGTGGCACGGTCATGTCCTCACAGTTCGGGGCGAATCAAAGCCCACCAATTCAAGTTTCGCAATGACCGTATTGATCAGTGCAGCAACACTGGGGCGTCCTGTTTCAATGACCAAGTGCGCCGTTTCTAGGTACAAAGGGTCTCTGTCATTGAATAAACTGCGAAGTCGCCCCAAGGGGTCTGGGACTTGCAGCAATGGCCGATTCACATCTTGCTTGAGTCGGCGAAAAACCTCTTCGGGTGTGGAGCGCAAATACACCACCTTGCCTCGTTCACGCAAATGCTTTCTGTTCACTTCGCGCAAGACCGAACCCCCACCCGTGGACAAAACACCATGGTGGTGATGGCTCAAGTCGTCTAGCACCGATTGTTCAATGTCGCGAAAACGCTCCTCGCCTTCACGCTCAAACAGTTCGCGTATGGAGCAACCCAACCTCTGCTCGATGACAGCATCTGAGTCCAAAAAGGGCAGCCCAAGGCGTCTGCCCATCTGTCTGCCGATGGTTGATTTACCAGAGCCTGGAAGGCCAACAAAAATAATGAGCAAGCTTCAAAACTCAGGGTATGAAAGATCCCCCAAGTGTATTCGAGGCCGCAGAAGAAACCGTCTGTGCCAGCACACGGGGCGTGACAAAGACCAGCAACTCCGTCTTGCGCTTCAAAGTTTGGCGATTTTCGAACAGCCAGCCAAGGCCAGGTAAGGCCGATAAACCGGGCACCTGGGTGATCTCCTGTGTTTCTGCGGTCTCTAAAATTCCGCCAATGACAACAGTGCCGCCGTTGTCGACCAGCACTTGGGTTTTAACGTGCTTGGAATTGATTGCATAACCGGCTGGCGTGGACTGACCCACACTGTCTTTGGTGATATCGAGCTCTAACACCACCGCCCCTTCAGGGGTGATTTGAGGTGTCACCTCGAGCTTCAAATTGGCTTTGCGAAAGGACACTGAAGTGGCGCCACTGGCACTGGCAACTTGGTAAGGCAACTCGGTACCTTGCTCAATCAAGGCCTTGGTTTGGTCTGCCGTGACCACGCGGGGGCTGGCCACCACGCGGCCTTTGCCATCGGCTTCCAACGCGGAAATTTCCAAGCTTAAAAACTTGTCAGCGGCGGCATTGAACAAAGACACGGCAAAACTGGCCGGTGCATACATGGTTTGTCCCGCAGCCCCAGCGGGCAAGTTGAGCAAGTTGCCCGGCAAGCTTGCGGCCGTTGTGCCAGCGCTGAGCGCGCCTGCACTGGCCGTCAAAGGCTTTGCATTCGAGCTGAAGGGGGCAGAAAATGCACCACCCAAACGCAGCCCCAAAGACTTGCCAAATTTTTCATCGGCTTCAACAATGCGCGCCTCGATCATGACTTGACGAACCGGGACGTCCAGCCACGCCACCACACGCTGAATTTGTTGGACAAATGCGGGCGTGTCGAGCACAAACAACTGGTTGGTGCGCGGCTCAGCCATCACGCTGCCGCGACTGCTGAGCCATTTGTGCCCCCCACCCGCGCTGGCGGCGCTGCCCGCCTGCAACCTTTGCGCGACATCGAGCGCTTTGGCATACTTCAAAGGAAGTGCAAACGCCTGCAATGGCGCTGCGTTGTGCAATTGCGATTGCGCCTCTAAGGCTTGTTTTTCGCGCCCGGTCCATTCGTCTTTAGGAGCCACCCACAAGGCACCAGCGGACTGCCGCGCTGACAATGATTTGGCCTCCAAAACCACCTCCAAGGCTTGCGGCCAAGTCATGTCCTTCAAATGCAAAGAGACCTGCCCTGTCACGCCGTCCGCGATGACCAGATTCAGTTGTGCCATTTCCGCCATGGTTTGCAGCAAGGCTCTGACTTCAATGTTCTGAAAATTCCACTTTAACTTTTCAAGCGGTACAGTTTGCTGTGTTTGAAAGGCTAACGGATCCCATGGTTTTGGGTGTTCAGTTTTGCTTGGTTTTTTCGCAATTTCTGGGGCTGCTGCCTCAAGCGCAGGGGCCCCAGCACAACAAAACAGGAGCAGACTGCCCCCATGTATCTGCCACATCCATTTTGAAATTTTCATGGCGCAAGCACCTCCCAATTCAATCGTTGTATGCGAGGTTCAGTCGATGCTTGCGCGTTGCTGCCAGGGTAATTCAGGCTCAGGCCAGCACTGTCTATGCGGCTGATGTGCGCGCCCTCCAGCCCCAATTGCTGGCCCCATTGCACGCGGTGAATGTCTTTGCCAGCTGAGATCAAGGCCAGCGATGGCGCGCTGTCGCCAAGATGGGGCGACTCTATCAACCCGACCAACCTCATTTTGGCCAAGGGCCATTCGGGCAAGACATGGGGCAGTTGACTTGGCGCACTCCTTTTCGCAGCAGCCGGGCCTTGGAGCTTAGGCGCTGCAACAAGGCGTTTGGAATCAAACATGTCTTCGTGACTGCGTGCTGGTCTGGCTTGTATGAACTCCTGGTGCAGGGCGTGCCCTGCCAACAACAACTGCGCATGGGCCTGGAAAACAACAACGCCTTGGGCACTTGCGCTCCAGCTGACTTGCTCAGTGAGCCATCCAAAATTGCCTTGGTTGATGCCAGACCAAAACTCAAACACTGCTGCTGCCGGCCCACGCAAGCGAAGTTGCAAGGGTAGGGCTGGATAGCCGCCCACCTTGATGGGTTCTTGCACCTGAAACACTTCCACAAACAAGCCCAAAGTTTCAGCCAAACCTTGCAAGCGGGTCAGCAGCGCGTTGCTTTGTGCGGGCGATGGCCACTGCGCCTCTTGCGCCAGAACCAGTGCCTCAAGTTGCTCATGCGCTTGCGCCTGTTGGTTCTTTTGCTTGAGCCATATGCGCTGCTGCAGCAACTGAGCTGCCAGCGCTTCTTGTTCGGCTTTTGCATGACCATGGCGGTCTTGGTCCAGGCCCAAGGCCGCCATTGAGAGCGCGTAACTGCACAAGGCTGCGGCCATCGTTGCCAAAAGAAAACCTGCGCGGCGCAGCCACACGAATTGTTCCCACCGTGCATTGCGCCACATCAACGCATACCGCGGTGCGTGCTGCAAAAACAGAGCCGAGATGATCTTCATGTGCAAGCTCATTGACTGTCTGCAGACGGCGCAGAACTGGGCACACGCGGGCCAGACTGGGCTGGCTGCATCCAACCCAAACTGGCTTGCACTTTGAACTTCAATGCCATCGCAGGGTCGCTCTTTTGGTTTTCTAAAAAAACCAAATGCGGCGGTGTTGGCCAATGAGTTTGTGCTGTCAATGCGTTTAAGAATTGACTCAAATCTTGGCCTTGCACCGTCACTCCTTCGAGCAGCAATTGGCCTTGCTGCCATTTGAAGGTATGCAATTGAACATTGCTGGGCACAGCGCCTTGGACTGCCACAGTGGCCGCTTGCAGTTGTTCACGCCTGTCTTGTGTGATTTGTAAAAAATTTTCACGCTGCTCCAAACTTTGCGTTTGTGTTTGCGTTTGCGTTTTCGAAGGTGCGAGGCTTGCCGTTTCAACCTGAACTTTGACGTTTTGATTTTGACCTTTCAATTGCTGCAATTGCGCTTGCATTTGCGCCAGTGTTTGTTGTTGTTCGATCTGCTGCGATTGATCTTGCTGCTGCGCCTGGAACACCCCTAAGCCGCCCAAAGCAAGCCCCGCGCACACACTCAACGCCTGCGCGTAGCGGGCGCTTGCCCGCTGGCTTGTCACTGGCATGGCCCGGCTTGATGCCAAATTCATGTCCACCACCCCCTGCGCTGCTGACCTGGCGGCAAGGCCAAGCCATAGGCCACCCACAAGGCATGCAAAGGGTTTTGCGGATCCAAGCCAGGTGCCTGTGAGGGCGGCGCTTGCCAGCACACTGCAGCGCCGTCGTGCGCAAAGCAGGGCAACTGCTTTTGTGCCAAGGCACGTGCCAGCGCATGCGATTCGGGCTCGAGCCACGTCAAGGTCAAACCGGCACCCCATGCCCAAGATTTTTTTTGACTTACCCAAGCCCCATCGCACGCCATCAAATCGATCCATAAACTGGCGTCATTTTTTTGATGCACATGAAATTCCATGGCCAGTTGCTGCAAAGGCAGGTTCAAGCCCTCCCCCGCTTCCAGCCAGCACTCAGCCTCGATGTCTGCACTACCCCACTCCACTGGACAAGGCACTTGCTTGCGCCAGACCTGTGCGTCTGGCAGCGCCATGGCAACAGCTTTCGTGCGTGTGGGAAAGACCCGCTGACGCATGCGCTGCAAGGGCCAGTCGGCCAGCTCCATTGCGCAGGCTGCGATCGAGTCCTTCACGCCTTGGGCCAAGCCTTTCTCAGACAAAGCCAAGCCCATGGACCCAGCGCCCCAACTCGGCAGCCCGCGCAAGCCCTTTTTCGCCAATGCCACGGTGACCGATTCCGCCAACTGACCCGGGGACTTTTGAAGTTCCGCCACCCCCAAGGACACTCGGTTAGGCCAGCCCCACCGTCCGCCGCCCATGGCTTGGGGTACGGGGGCAAAAGCCATTTGGGAGGTGGATTGCAAGGCGTTCATAGGATCCAAGGCAGGTTGGTAATTCGTGCAACAATGAAATAAGCTTTAATTTTTAGCACTTTATAATTCTTTTTACAAGGCATTTGCAACACAAGCCCAGTTACTTTGAGCGACAAAACAGCCCCCACGGCAGACCCTGAGTTTTTATAATGGGCCAGCGGTCTGTTTCCGCCCCCTTCATGTCCAAATCGAATAAAAACCAATCTCCCTCCAAAAATGCACCCGTGGAATCGCCCAGATTGCACTGGGCGCTGAGGATCGTCCTGTGGGCTGGCGGCCTGGTTTTAGCAGGCTTGCTGAGCATTTTGTTGGTCGTGGGCGTGGCCATGGTGATGGCCTATCCGCAGTTGCCAGACATCTCGGACATGGCCGATTACAGGCCCAAATTGCCGCTGCGAATCTACAGTGCCGAAGGTGCCCTGCTCGGTGAGTTTGGCGAGGAACGGCGCAACCTCACACCCATCCGCGAAATTCCGCAAGTCATGAAAGACGCCGTGCTGTCGATCGAAGATGCGCGCTTTTACCAACACGGCGGTGTGGATTATTTGGGGATTTTGCGGGCTGGATTGGCCAATTTGAGCAAACGCAAAAGCCAAGGCGCCTCCACCATCACCATGCAAGTGGCGCGCAATGTTTATCTCTCCACTGAGAAAACCTACACCCGCAAAATCTATGAGATTTTGTTGACCTTCAAACTCGAGCATCTGCTGACCAAAGACCAGATTCTTGAGATCTACATGAATCAGATTTTTTTAGGCAACCGCGCCTATGGCTTTGCGTCTGCTGCAGAAACTTATTTTGGCAAACCCTTGAAAGACATCACGGTGGCCGAAGCCGCCATGCTAGCCGGTTTGCCCAAAGCGCCTTCCGCCTACAACCCGATCAGCAACCCCACTCGGGCGCGTTCGCGCCAGCTCTACATCATTGAGCGCATGCTGGACAACAACTTCATCTCTTCTGAGCAAGCCTTGGCCGCCAAAGCTGAGCCCTTGAAGATCAGGCCCAGCAATGACAAAACTCGAATCCATGCCGAGTATGTGGCCGAGACAGTGCGCCAACTCATGTTTTCGCAGTACGGCCCCGAGACTTACACCCGCGGCCTGAATGTTTACACCACCGTGCAGGCGGCCGACCAAACCGCTGCCTACCGCGCCTTGCGCCAGGGCATCATGGATTACGAACGCCGCCAAATTTACCGAGGCCCCGAAAAATACATCGAATTGCCCACAGGCGCCAAGGAGATGGAAGAGGCCATTGACGATGTGCTGGACGACCACCCGGACAACGGTGATGTGATGTCCGCCGTGGTGTTAGAGGCCAGCCCCAAACGTGTGCTGGCTTTGCGTCAAAACGGCGAGCAAGTCGAGATCACCGGTGATGGCTTAAAGCCTGCAACGTCGGGTTTGGCTGAAAAAGCCTCGCCCAATGTGCGCGTGCGCCGCGGCGCCGTGATTCGCGTCACACAAACGCCCAAAGGCACTTGGGAGATCACGCAGCTGCCAGAAGTCGAAGGTGCCTTTGTGGCGATCAGTCCGCACGATGGCTCCGTCAGAGCCTTGGTGGGCGGATTTGATTTTGCCAAAAACAAGTTCAACCATGTGATTCAAGCTTGGCGTCAACCGGGCTCCAGCTTCAAGCCTTTCATCTATTCTGCGGCCCTCGAAAAAGGCTTCACCCCCGCCACTGTGATCAACGACGCACCCTTGTTTTTTGATGCAGGTGTGACCGGAGGCCAGCCTTGGGAGCCAAAAAATTACGACGGCACTTTTGAAGGCCCCATGACTCTGCGCAAAGGCCTGGCGAAATCAAAAAACATGATTTCAATCCAAATTTTGCAAGCCATCGGCCCGCGAAATGCGCAAGAGTGGATCACCAAATTTGGCTTTGACGAAGACAAGCACCCCGCCTACCTGACCATGGCCTTGGGCGCAGGCTCCGTCACGCCCATGCAAATGGCCACCGGTTATTCGGTCTTCGCCAACGGCGGGATGCGGGTGCATCCGCACATGATCACCAGAGTCACTGACCACAAAGGCAAGGTCTTGGTTGACAGCCCTGCCACCACCGTGAACGACAACCAACGCGCCATCTCCCCGCGCAATGCCTTCATGATGACCAGTCTGCTGCAAGAAGTCACCCGCTCAGGCACAGCAGCCAAAGCGCGCGTGGCCTTAAAGCGCGATGACATTTACGGCAAAACTGGCACCACCAATGACTCGATGGACGCTTGGTTTGCCGGCTTTCACCACAACCTCACGGCTGTGGTTTGGATCGGTTATGACACGCCGCGCAAATTGGGCGACCGTGAAACCGGTGGAGGCCTGAGTTTGCCGGTGTGGATCAGCTTCATGGAGTCAGCGCTGAGCAACATGCCAGTGATGGATGCCGTCGCACCAGAGGGGGTGCTGAACGTTGGCGGCGAATGGTTTTTCGAAGAATTCTCGCGGGGCGCTGGCGTGACCACTTTGGGCATGGGCAACGACAAAGACAAGGGAAAAGCCTTGCCTGCGGGCGACGAACGCAAACGAATCTTGGATTTATTTCGAAATTAAACGAAGCGCAACAGCAACCGGGAAAAGTTCAAGCGGCTTGAAAATGCAAACTCAAACCCGATTGCTCGCTGGCACAGCGAGAGAGGTTTTGAAAAAATTCACCCTCGCCTTTGCTGCCCTGCCACTGCGTGCCAGACCATTTGTAGTGGTAACCCCCCGACTTGGCAGCCAGCCAAACCTCATGCAAAGGTTTTTGCAAATTCACAATGATTTGGCTGTGGTTGCCAAAGCTCATGGTGATCATGCCGCCCACGCGCTGGTTGTCGATGTCAGCCTCGGTTTCATCGTTGATTCGGTCACAACTGGCTTCGATGCCAGTGAGCAATTGTTCGGCGCGGTCTAAAAATTCGAGGTCGGTCATTACAATCCGTGGCATGTTGAAGGTTTTCAGAATTTTAGTCTTTGCCCATGCCCTTGCACTTTGTGCGGTGGCATTGGGTGCTTGCGGCCAAAAAGGCCCCTTGGTCCACCCGCAAGACCCCCTGGCAGCCGATCGTGCCAGCCTGTTGCAAACTTGGCTGCCAGCCGCTTTGAAAGCGCCTGCAGCCGCGGACAAGCAGCCTGCAGCACCGCCCACCATCAGCCCCCAACCTGCCGCAAAACCATGACCGCAACCGCATTGCCTGGCCACCCCCACATTGCCTACCGAGATGGCGAGCTTTGCATGGAAGGCGTTCGGCTGTCAGCATTGGCAAAGACGCACGGCACACCTTTGTTTGTTTACTCCAAAGCCTCCATGCTGGCCGCCTTGGCCGCCTACCAGCGCGGTTTGGCGGGGCGAAAAGTGCAAATTTGCTACGCCATGAAAGCCAACTCCAACTTGGCCATTTTGCAAATTTTTGCGCAGGCCGGTTGTGGCTTTGACATTGTCTCGGGCGGCGAGTTGGCGCGCGTTTTGGCCGCTGGCGGCGACCCACGCAAAGTCATTTTTTCTGGTGTTGGCAAAACACGCTCAGAGATGCAGCAAGCGCTGAAATTGGGCATTGCCTGCTTCAACGTCGAGAGTCAGGCCGAACTTGAAGTGTTGAACGAAGTGGCGTTGGCATTGAACACGCAAGCCCCTGTCAGTTTGCGTGTGAACCCGAATGTGGACCCCCAAACCCACCCCTATATTTCAACCGGACTCAAGGGCAATAAGTTTGGCGTAGCGCATGAACATGCCTTGGAGACATTCCAGCGCGCAGCCGCTTTGCCGGGTCTGCGCGTGGTGGGCATTGACTGCCACATTGGCTCGCAAATCACGCAAGAATCGCCGTATTTGGACGCCATGGACCGTGTGCTCGATTTGGTGGCGCAAGTCGAGGCGGCGGGCATTGCCATTTCGCACATTGATTTTGGCGGCGGCCTGGGCATCAACTATAAGGGCGAGACGCCGCCACCTGCAGACCACTTGTGGTTTGCGCTGCTGAGCAAACTCGATGCGCGCGGGTTTGGTGAGCGCCAATTGATGATCGAGCCTGGCCGCTCTTTGGTGGGCAATGCGGGCGTGTGCCTGACCGAAGTGTTGTACTTGAAACCCGGCGAGCAAAAAAACTTTTGCATCATCGATGCGGCCATGAACGACTTGCCCCGGCCGGCCATGTACCAAGCCTTCCACGACATCGCTCCTTTGAAGCCCCGTTCAGGCCAAAGCACTTTGATGGACGTGGTGGGCCCGGTCTGCGAAAGTGGCGACTGGATCGGCCGCGACCGTGACCTTCATGTGCAAGCAGGTGATACTTTGGCTGTGCTCTCAGCCGGTGCTTACTGCATGAGCATGGCCAGCAACTACAACACGCGTGGCCGCGCAGCCGAAGTGTTGGTCGATGGCGAGAAAAGCCACTTGATTCGGGAGCGCGAAAGCGCAGCCGATACGTTTCAAGGCGAGCACCTGCTGGGTTAAAGCACCCGAGCCATGCGCTTTGCGGGCCATTGGCGCAAAGCGCGAACCACCCGCCAGCCCAGCAGCAGCGCCAGCACTGCGGCATACACCGCCACTTCAGCAAAATTTTGTTTGCTCGCGCGCATCCAGAAAAAATGCAGCACTGCCAATCCAGCAATGCCATACACCGCGCGGTGCAAAGCCTGCCAACGCTTGGCCCCCAGCCATTTGACGGCGCGGTTGAAAGAGGTCGCTGCCAGCAGCCAAAGCAATAACCAAGCCGAAAAACCCACAGCAATGAAAGGGCGCTTGAGGATGTCGCGCCCGATGTCGGCCCACTCTAAGCCCATGTCAAACACGGTGTAACTGCACGCATGCAAACAAGCATAGAAAAAAGTAAACAGCCCCAAGCTGCGGCGAAAGCGCACCCACTCAGGCCAAGCCGAGATCACACGCAAAGGCGTGATGGCCAAGGTCAAGCACAAAAACCGCAAAGTCCAATCGCCTGTGGCCCGAATCAAATACTCTGCCGGATTGGCACCCAAGCCGTCGCTGAAAGTCAAGTAGACCAAGCGACTCAAAGGGATCAAGCACACAAGACTTAGAAAAATTTTGGCAGCAGGCTGCGCCAAAAACGCACGCATCAGAAAAACTTGGCCAAATCCATGCCGGCGTACAAAGAGCCTACTTGGGCTTCATAGCCATTGAACATCAGGGTTTTGCGTTTCTTGGCCAAAAGGCCATCTTCGCCAATGCGCCGCTCAGTGGCTTGGCTCCAGCGTGGGTGTTCCACGTTGGGGTTGACGTTGGAGAAAAACCCATACTCTTGCGGCGCCGCTTTGGCCCAAGCCGTCATGGGTTGCTTGTCAACAAAACGAATTTTGACCAAGCTCTTGCCACTCTTGAAACCGTATTTCCAAGGCACCACCAAGCGCACAGGGGCGCCATTTTGTTTGGGCAAAATTTCGCCGTACATGCCAAAGGCCAGCAGCGTCAAAGGGTGCATGGCTTCGTCCATGCGCAGGCCCTCTACATAAGGCCAGTCCAGCACGCCAGAGCGCACGCCGGGCATGGTCTTGGGGTCGGCCTGCGTGATGAATTCGACATACTTGGCACCGGGCAAGGGCTCCACACGGCGGATCAAATCTGACAAAGAATAACCTGTCCATGGGATCACCATGGACCACCCTTCCACGCAGCGCAAGCGGTAAATGCGCTCTTGCATGGTGCCCCATTTGAGCAAATCTTCCAAGGCGTAGCGGGCGGGTTTTTTCACCAAGCCCTCGACCTCCACTGTCCAAGGCGCAGTTTGCAAAGTGTGCGCGTTGTGAGCAGGGTCTGCTTTGTCGGTGCCGAATTCGTAAAAATTATTGTAGGTTGAAGCGTCTTTGTAAGAGGTGGCTTTGTCCATCACCATGGCCCCCGCCACTTGGGACTGATTGGCTGGCAAGGCAGGCAAAAGTTTGGCGGTTGCGGCTTGGGCTAAGGCTTCGCGCTGGGCCCATGAGGCCATGCCCAAGCCAGCCGCGCCAGCGGCCAAATGCTTGAGCACATCACGCCGATTGGCGTAGGCTTTGGGCGAGGTGATCTCGCTGCTCAAGGCGTGTGTGAAGCCTTGATCGGGTGAACGAATCCAAAGATTCACCATGCGTTAACGCAATCCGGCGATGTAATCGGCAACCGCTTTGATTTCGCGGTCGTTCATTTTGGCAGCGACCTGCGTCATTTGGATGCCGTTGTTGCGAACACCATCGCGGAACTGCGTCAGCTGTGCGGCAGCATAGTCCGCATGCTGGCCTGAAACGCGAGGGTATTGGGCCGGCATGCCCGCACCGTTGGGGCTGTGGCAGCCTGCGCAGGCTGCGATCTGACGATCGGCAATGCCGCCACGGTAAATTTTTTCGCCCAATGCGACCGAGTCTTTGTCTTTGGCAAAACCGGGTTTGGCAGTTTTAGAAGCCAGCCAGTAAGCAATGTTGCGCATGTCTGCGTCGCTCAATTGCGAGGCAAAACCCAGCATGATGGGGTTGGCACGTTTGCCAGACTTGAATTCTTGCAGTTGCTTGATCAGGTATTCGGGGTGCTGCTGGGCCAACTTGGGGTTGACCGGCGTGGTCGAGTTGCCGTCCGAGGCGTGGCAGGCTGCGCACACAGCGCCAAAACTGGCTTCGCCTTTGGCTAGGTCAGGTTTGGCTGCTTTGGGGGCAGCGTCAGCGGCAAAAACAGAACCAGCCAGCAAGGCGGTCAGGAAAAAAGTGGCAATTGACTTCATGGGCGTCATCCGAAAAAGTAGGCGCAAAACCATGGGATTCTACAATGCCTGCTAGCGCCGTACCTGGCGCCCACCGAGCAACCCTCATGGCCACCCCTTCTAAAGCAGCATCTTCAGGCTCCAAAGCCCCCCCCAAGCCACCTCAGGCCGAGGCAGCGCCCCCTGTGGTCACCCCCATGGGGTGGATGCACACCGCACGGTTTTTGACCACCGCCGCCGAGTTGTTCCACCTGCCAGCCCTGGAAGTGCCTGAAATCGCCTTCGTGGGCCGCTCCAATGCGGGCAAATCGACTTGCATCAACACGCTGACGCAGCAAAAACAATTGGCATTTGCCTCCAAAAAGCCCGGCCGCACCCAGCACATCAACTTGTTTGCGCTGGGCAAACAGGGCATTACCGATACAGTTTTGGCTGACTTGCCAGGCTATGGCTACGCCGCCGTGCCCAAGCAGGACAAAATTCGTTGGCAAAAAGTCATGGCCAATTATTTGGTCACGCGGGAAAATTTAAAAGGCATTGTGCTGCTGTGCGACCCGCGTTTGGGCATGACGGAGTTGGACGAGGTGCTGCTGGAAGTCGTACGTCCCCGTGTTGAGGAAGGTTTGAAATTTTTGATCTTGCTGACCAAGGCCGACAAACTGACCCGATCGGATGGTGCCAAGGCCTTGTCAATCGCCAAACTGCAAGCAGGGGGTGGCCAAGCCATGCTGTTCTCAGCGCTTAAAAAGCAAGGCGTGGACGCGGTGGCGCAGTTGATGTGGGACTGGAGCCACGAAGCAGCTTAAGTTGCGAATGTCCCCGTTTTAAAGCGCGGTGTATAACGAAGCTTCACCGAGTGGCCGCGTTTTGAACCGCTTGTGAACCCAGTAATACTGCGCCGGATTCTGCGCAATCCAAGTGGCCAGCACATCGTTCATGCGCAGCGTGTCAGCCGCCAGGTCGTCACTGGGGAAATCAGTCCATGGCGCGAGCAACTCAATCTCATAACCCTGCGGCGTTAACCGCGTGAGCATCGGCATGACTTGGGCTCGCCCTGATTTGGCAAAGCGTGGCAAAGAGGGCAAGGTGGCCGCAGGCACCCCCATGAAGGGCACGAACATGGACTCTTGCGCACCAAAATCCATGTCGGGTGACAAATGCAATACCTCGCCATGACGCATGCCAGAGATGATTTGTTTGACCCCATCGTGCCGAAAATAAGGCTTGACTTGCCCGCCTCTTTGACGGCCTTGGTTGACCCAGTCGTCCAACACGGCATTGTGCTGAGGCACAAAAATAAAGGCGACAGGCTTGGCAACGCGCATCGTCAAGGCCAAGCCGCCGGCGTCAAGCCCGACAAAATGGGGGGCGAAAATCAGCGTGGCTTGCTCGGCTGCCAAAGCGGCCAAGGCCTGCTCTGGACCGAACCACTTGATACGCTCTTGAACCTTGGCCAAGGGCGCGTGCCACAGCCAAGCACGGTCCAAGAAGGACTGCGCCAGCAACACAAAATGCTGGCGCGCCAAGGCGCGCCGTTCTGGTTGGGATTTATCGGGGAAACACAAAGCCAAGTTGACGTTCACGACATGCCTGCGTCGGCGTGCGAGCTCAAACAAAACTGAACCCAAAAACCAACCCAGTGCGCGCAAACTGCTCAGCGGAAAATACGCCAAAAGGCGCATGGTCCAAACCAATAAATGCGCCATCACCTGAAGTCTTTTTGTGTTGCGCTTTCAGGCGGCAAAGCCACCTCTTGGCGCGGTTGTTTGTAGCGTTCATACCCCCACAAATACTGCTGCGGGCGGGTCAATATCAAGGCTTCCATGGCTTGGTTGATTTGCAGCAGCGCTTGTGCGATGTCCTGCGACAAGGCCTGTGCCATGTCCTGCGCGTGCAAGACATAACCCTGCCCCCACGGCAAACGTTCACCCCAGACCAGGACCACCCGCGCACCGGTTTGCTGTGCCAGCCGGGCAGCCAAACTCATGGTGTAAGCCGGCTGGCCAAAAAAAGGCGTCCACAGCCCCATGCCATCAGGGGGCACCTGGTCAGGCAGCAAACCCACGGCTTGGCCCGCGCGCAAGGCCTTGATCATTTGCCGCACACCGGACAAAGTCGTCGGCACTGCTTGCAAACCAGGACGCGTGCGCGACTGCGCCATGATCTTTGCCAAACTGGGCTTGCGCGAAGGCCTGAACAGCACCGTGAAAGGCCCGTATTGCACACTGAAACGTTCAGCAATGACTTGCGCTGCAACTTCAAAACAACCCAAATGCGGGGTCAACATCAAGACACCATCACCTGCTTGAAAAGCCGCCTCGATCACCGCAGCAGACTGCGGGCCCCACACCACGGGGGGCTTGTGCCCCATCCACAGGCGCGGCAGTTCTAAGGACAAGCATCCGGCTTGCCCTACCGCTTGCCAGACCTGGCCAAAAGGCAAACCTGCAGCAGCCACATTGGCCAAAAACCTGCGCCGGTAAGTTGCAGAAAGGCCCCATGCCAGCCACCCCACGACATGGCCCAGCGCGTGCAAGGCCCACAAGGGCCAATGAGAAAAGAATCGAAACCAAAAAATCATGATTAATTTGGTAAACTACCAAGGTCGCTGAGTTAAACGAGCAACTTGCAGGGCGACATGCACCTTCCACCCCATTTGGGCTGATTGTGCCTTGTCTGAAAAGACAATTCTGCTAAAGCGTTCGCCGGGGCTTCTGAGCAGCAGGCAGCGCAATGAAACATGCTAGCCATCACTTACAGGAGAACCCCATGGCCAAAGACTTTCTTTTTACTTCCGAATCAGTTTCCGAGGGTCACCCCGACAAGGTAGCCGATCAAATCTCGGACGGCATCTTGGACGCGATCTTCGCGCAAGACCCACGCAGCCGAGTGGCTGCTGAAACCTTGACCAACACAGGCCTGGTAGTCTTGGCCGGTGAGATCACCACCAACGCGCACGTGGACTACATCCAAGTGGCACGCGACACCCTCAAGCGCATTGGCTACGACAACACCGAATACGGCATCGACTACAAAGGTTGCGCCGTCATGGTTTGCTATGACAAGCAATCCAACGACATTGCCCAAGGCGTGAACCACGCTTCGGACGACCATCTGAACACCGGCGCGGGCGACCAAGGCTTGATGTTTGGTTACGCTTGCAACGAAACCCCCGACCTGATGCCCGCGCCCATTTATTACGCACACCGCTTGGTCGAGCGTCAAGCCCAGTTGCGCAAAGACGGCCGCCTGCCCTTCTTGCGCCCAGACGCCAAAAGCCAAGTGACTCTGCGCTATGTCGACGGCAAACCCCACAGCATCGACACCGTGGTTTTGTCCAGCCAGCACAGCCCCGACCAAAGTGAGACGCCTACCAAAATGAAGGCCAGCTTTGTGGAAGCCGTGATTGAAGAAATCATCAAACCCGTGCTGCCCAAAGAGTGGTTGAAAGACACCAAATACTTGATCAACCCCACCGGCCGCTTTGTGATTGGCGGACCGCAAGGCGATTGCGGTTTGACCGGTCGCAAAATCATTGTTGACACTTACGGCGGCGCATGCCCTCATGGCGGCGGCGCATTCTCTGGCAAAGACCCCTCCAAAGTCGACCGCTCAGCGGCTTATGCAGCACGCTATGTGGCCAAAAATATTGTGGCCGCAGGTTTGGCCACGAAGTGCCAAATTCAAGTGGCTTACGCCATTGGCGTGGCTCGCCCCATGAACGTGACCATTGACACCGAAGGCACAGGCGTGATCTCTGACGAGAAAATTGCCGCCTTGGTCAACGAGCACTTTGACTTGCGCCCCAAAGGCATCATTCAAATGCTTGATTTGTTGCGCCCGATCTACACCAAGACAGCAGCCTACGGCCATTTCGGCCGCGACGAGCCCGACTTCACCTGGGAGCGCACCAACCTGGCGGCCACATTGCGTGCAGCAGCTGGCCTGAAGTAATTCAGCAGCCTCCAAGCCCAAGGGCGCGCACCATCAGGTGCGCGCCTTTTTTTCACCCATGTCGGCAGTGTTAGAGTGTGATGTAGTTGCCAAAGGGGCAGTCAAAAAAGATTCTGACTACAACGGATCAGGAGACAGCATGCAAACATATCCCCTCTCACAGCGCTTGGCCACTTGCGCCAATGTCGCAGTCATCACTGCCTTCATGGGCCTGTCGTGTATGGCCTTGAGCGCCATGGCACAAATTCCCAATTACCCCAACAAATCGATCACCTTGATCGTGCCCTTCCCACCTGGCGGCTTGGCCGATATCGTGGCGCGCCCCGTGGCCGAGGCCTTGACGCGCGAGTTGGGCCAGCCCGTGGTGATTGAAAACAAAGGCGGCGCAGGCGGGGGCATTGGCATGGGCGTGGCCGCTCGCGCCAAGCCCGATGGCTATACGCTTTTGATGGCCTTGTCTTCTCTCACGGTGATTCCAGAAGCTGACACTTTGCTGGGCCGAAGCCCCATGTTTTTGCTCAGCGATTTGCGCCCCATTGCACGCTACACCGCCGACCCCACCGTGCTGGCCGTGCGCGCTGATGCGCCTTGGAAAACCGCGAAAGAATTCATTGAAGACGCACGCAAAAGACCTGGCAGTCTCAACTACGGATCGTCTGGCAATTACGGCACCATGCATGTGCCGATGGAAATTTTGGCGCAAACCGCCGGCGTGAAACTCACGCACATTCCCTTTACCGGTGCAGGCCCTGCCGTGGTGGCCTTGTTGGGAAGCCAAATTGACGCCGTCTCGACGGGCCCTGCCACTGTTTTGCAGCACGTCAAAGCTGGCAAAATTCGCGTGCTGGCGCACTGGGGCCATGAGCCCTTGGCCGCCCTGCCCGATGTGAGCAGCTTGAAAGATTTGGGCTTCAATGCCGAGTACGCGCAGTGGTCTGGCTTGTTCATCCCCAGCAGCACACCCGAACCCATCGCGCAGCGCCTTCGCAATGCCGCTCGGGCCGCAGCGCAAGACAACAAAGTGCGCGACATCATTCAAAACACGGGCAGTCCGGTGGTGTATTTGGACAGCCCTGAATTTGAAAAATATGTCCAAGCTGACGCCAAACGCATGACCGATGTGGTTAAAAAGATTGGGAAAGTTGAATGAACATCAAGCACCTGTGCCTTCTCATCGGCCTTGGCTGGAGCCTTTGCGCTGGGGCGCAAAACTACCCCAACCATCCCGTCAAAATTGTGGTCCCCTTTGCCGCTGGGGGGCCAGCCGACAACTACGCTCGCTTTCTGGCGCAGCGCCTGCAAGACAGCCTAGGGCAGTCCTTTGTGGTCGACAACAAGCCGGGCGCTGGCTCGGTCATCGGCACCGACTTGACGGCCAAGTCTGCACCCGATGGCTACACACTTTTGTTGATGTCCAACACCCAAACCGTCAACGAAACTCTGATTCCAAACAAACCCTACGCTTTGATGCGTGACTTTGTGGGCGTGGCCCCCATCAACTATTCAGACTTGGTGTTGGTCGTCAATCCCAGCAAAGGCATGAACAGTTTGGCCGATGTGATCCGCACGGCCAAAGCCCAACCGGGCAAATTGAACTATGCCTCTTCGGGCCCTGGCACGCCTTATCACATGGCCGGTGAGTTGTTCAAAAGCATGGCCCAAATCGACATGGTGCACGTGCCCTACAAGGGCAGCTCGGGCGCGCGCACAGACGTCATCAGTGGCCAAGTCGACATGATGTTTGATGCAGTGACCACCATGACAGAGCAAGTCAAAGCCGGCAAGGTCAAGGCCGTTGGCAGCAGTGGCAAGACGCGCTCTGATGTGCTGCCCGAAGTGCCCACCTTGAACGAAGCTGGCGTGCCCGGTTACGAGGCCACCATTTGGCTGGGCTTGATGGCCCCCAAAGGCACGCCCAAAGCCGTTGTCGACAAACTCAACGAAGCCGTCTCCAAAATTGCCAGCCAAGGCGATGTGCGCCAACTGTGGGCCAAACAAGGCGCTGCGCCCTTGGTCATGAACCCCGCGGTGTTTGAGAAATATTTACAAGACGACATCGCCAAGTGGGCTGGGGTGATCAAGTCGGCCAACATCAAACTCGATTGACTGCCTTGAAAACTTCTGTTCATCTTCTCAGTGGTGGTGCCGCACAAGGCTTGGTCAATGCACTGAAGACGTTCTTTGAAGCGGCACAGGGTGCATCTTTGTCCTGCATCTTTGGCGCTGTAGGCGCCATGCGGCAAAAGCTGATGGATGGCGCGCCATGCGATGTGCTTATCCTGACTGCGGCTTTGATCGAGCAGCTGACATCTACTGGCCAGGTGCAAGCAGGCAGCGCAAAGCCTTTGGGGGTTGTTAAAACTGGCGTTGCCGTCAAAACCAACACGCCTTGGCCGCAGCTTGAAACGGCGCAGCAATTAACGCAAGCCATGCGCTTGGCCACTGGCATTTATTTTCCCGACCCCCAATTGGCCACGGCTGGCATTCATTTCATGAAGGTGCTGCGCTCATTGGGCATTGATCAAGAGGTGGCGCACAAATTGCAGCCCTTTCCTAACGGCAATGCCGCCATGAACGCCATGGCCGCATGCGATGACCCGGCTGTGATTGGCTGCACGCAGGTGACCGAAATCTTGATCACGCCAGGGGTGGATTGGGTGGCCAATTTGCCCATCGAGTTTGAGCTGGCCACGGTCTACACCGCAAGCGTTTGCAGCGCCAGCAAAAACCCGCAAGCTGCCCATGCCTTGATCGACTTGCTTGCCAGCACCCAACACGCCGCGCTGCGTGCGCAAGGCGGCTTTTTGCCGGTGCCAAGTCAACTCCAATAGCCTGATCGCGGCGATGGCCAACGATTGCCTTTGGCTCTTCATCACAGGCTTGGCCCTGTGACCAAAAAAGTTAAAGGTCTTTCCCCACCCCTCTTGAAATCCAGCCAAAAACCCTTATCATTAGCACTCGCAGAAGATGAGTGCTAGCAACCTGCTAGCCTAATTTATGAGTTCAAAAGTATTCATTTGAATGAGTGCTGCGTTTTTTAACCCTCGTTTCATATTTAGGAGATGCAATGAAACTACGTCCTCTGGGCGATCGCGTGATCGTCAAACGTGTCGAAAGCGAAACAAAAACTGCCTCTGGCATTGTCATTCCTGACGCGGCTGCAGAAAAGCCCGATCAAGGCGAAGTCTTGGCCGTTGGCCCAGGCAAGAAAAACGACAAGGGCGACCTGATCGCCATGAATGTCAAAGTCGGCGACCGTGTGTTGTTCGGCAAGTACAGCGGCCAAACCGTCAAGGTGGCTGGTGACGAACTGTTGGTCATGAAAGAAGAAGACCTCTTCGCCGTGGTCGAGTAATTGATTTAAATATTTTTATTAGGAGCTATTCAACATGGCAGCAAAAGACGTAGTTTTTGGCGGCGAAGCCCGCGCCCGCATGGTCGAAGGTGTGAACATCTTGGCCAACGCAGTGAAAGTCACCTTGGGCCCTAAAGGCCGCAATGTGGTGCTCGAGCGCTCTTTCGGCGCCCCTACCGTGACCAAGGACGGTGTGTCCGTGGCCAAAGAGATCGAACTCAAAGACAAACTGCAAAACATGGGTGCGCAGATGGTCAAGGAAGTCGCATCCAAAACTTCCGATAACGCTGGCGACGGCACCACCACAGCGACTGTGTTGGCCCAAGCCATCGTGCACGAAGGCATGAAATATGTGGCCGCTGGCATGAACCCCATGGACCTCAAGCGCGGCATTGACAAAGCAGTGACTGCTTTGATCGAGCAGCTCAAGAAAGCCTCCAAAGCCACGACCACCAACAAAGAGATCGCCCAAGTTGGCTCCATCTCTGCCAACAGCGACAGCAGCATTGGCGACATCATTGCCAAAGCCATGGACAAAGTGGGCAAAGAAGGCGTGATCACTGTGGAAGACGGCAAGTCTTTGGACAACGAGCTCGACATCGTTGAAGGCATGCAGTTTGACCGCGGCTACCTCTCGCCATACTTCATCAACAACCCCGAAAAACAAGCTGCTTTGCTCGACAACCCCTTCGTGTTGTTGTTTGACAAGAAGATCAGCAACATTCGTGATTTGCTGCCCACATTGGAAGCTGTTGCAAAAGCAGGCCGTCCTTTGTTGATCATTGCCGAAGAAGTCGAAGGCGAAGCCTTGGCCACTTTGGTGGTCAACACCATCCGCGGCATCTTGAAAGTTGTGGCTGTCAAGGCACCTGGTTTTGGCGATCGCCGCAAAGCCATGTTGGAAGACATTGCCATCTTGACTGGCGGCAAAGTGATTGCTGAAGAAGTTGGCCTGACACTTGAAAAAGTGACATTGGCTGATTTGGGCCAAGCCAAACGCATCGAAGTGGGCAAAGAAAACACCATCATCATTGATGGTGCAGGCGCCGCTGGCGACATCGAAGCGCGTGTGAAACAAATTCGCGTGCAAATCGAAGAAGCCACCAGCGACTACGACCGCGAAAAACTGCAAGAGCGTGTGGCCAAGTTGGCTGGCGGTGTTGCCGTGATCAAAGTTGGCGCTGCCACCGAAGTCGAAATGAAAGAGAAAAAAGCCCGCGTGGAAGATGCACTGCACGCCACACGCGCTGCCGTGGAAGAAGGCATTGTGGCTGGCGGCGGTGTGGCTTTCTTGCGCGCTCGTCAAGCCATTGGCACCGTCAAAGGTGACAATGCTGACCAAGACGCTGGCATCAAGCTGGTGCTCAAAGCGATTGAAGCGCCTTTGCGCGAGATCGTGTACAACGCTGGCGGCGAGCCTTCTGTTGTGGTCAACGCCGTGATGGCTGGCAAGGGCAACTTTGGCTTTAACGCAGCCAATGACACCTACGGCGACATGATCGAAATGGGCATCTTGGATCCCACCAAAGTCACACGCACTGCTTTGCAAAATGCAGCGTCTGTGGCCTCTTTGATGTTGACCACCGAGTGCATGATCTCCGAAGCTCCGAAAGAAGAAGCTGGCGGCGGCGGCATGCCCGATATGGGCGGCATGGGCGGTATGGGCGGCATGGGCATGTAATGTGCTCCGCTTCAAAGGTCTCACAAGGCCTTTGATCAACTGCAAAAAACCCCGTCTTCAAGGCGGGGTTTTTTATGGGCGTTTAAAATTCGCACCTGCTCAAGGACTCTCATGACCCCTGTTTCATTTCACCAACAGCACGGCGTGATGCTGCTCAAATACGCCGGCATCAGTTTCATCTCGGGTGCTGTGAACCACGGCTTCTTCACTGGGGCGCGCTCTCTTTGGACGGCCGCCATCGGCATTGTCTTGTTTGTCACTGGCGCCTGGATGGAGCACCGCAGCAACCACGCGCCCAGCAAGCAAGGCTTGTTTCAATCGCTGTGGTTGGGCACGCTCTTGTCGATTGGCCTGGGGTTTTTCACTGGCGGTTTGCAACACTTTCCAGACTCGCCCGCACGCAGTGCGTGGGTCGTGCCTTTGGGGTTTTTCATCTCTGTTGTGGCGCTGGTGGCCACCTTGCAAATTCGCTGGCTGCGCGCTGTGACGGGCTACACCCTGACAGTGGGGCTCTTGGTCAGTGCGCTGAGTTGGGGTGCTTACCAAGGCTTTGAGCACAACCCACAATGGGCAGCTGGCGATCACTCTCATGATTCACAAGCCACCTCAGGCTCAAGCGATAACCATGCACAAGTCGCGCCCAGCTCCGATATGGTGGTCTCGCGCAGCATTGAAGTGTCCATGAACGATCAAATGCGTTTCACGCCTGAGCGCATCTCGGTGCAACAAGGAGAGACGATCCGATTTGTGCTCACCAATGCAGGCAGTTTGGTGCATGAAATGGTCTTGGGCAGCCCGCAAGACATTCAAGCACATGCCAAAGAAATGCAAGAGATGGCGCAAAGCAGCAAGGGGAACAATGCAAGCCACGCTCACGGCAATCACACTGCAGCCAAAGCCTTGAGTGTGCCGGCCGGCGAAACACGTGAATGGGTCATCCGTTTTGATGATGTCATTGAATTGGAGATGGCCTGCTTGGTGCCTGGCCACTTGGAGGCCGGCATGCGCGGTGCATTGAGCGTCAAAGCAGCTGCATCCATGGACCACAGCCAACACAAACACTGAGTGCTGCCAGGGCAGTCATTCACAGCCCATCGGGGCTTAACGCAGGCGCTTTAGCAATTGCGCCGTTGATGCATCCAAACCCTGTGCATTGCCGGAAATGAGGCGCGCATGAATGTCTTTGGCCAAAACTTTGCCCAACTCTACACCCCATTGGTCAAAGCTGTTGATGCCCCACACCGCACCACTGACAAACACACGGTGTTCTTGCAAGGCAATCAATGCGCCCAAATTAAATGGCGTTAAATCTTCGAGCACTATAAAACTGCTGGGCCGGTTGCCAGGGAAATTCTTGTGCCCACCTGCATCTGTTTGACCCAGCATCAAGGCTTGTGCTTGCGCCAACGCATTGGACAGCAGCAAAGCTTGGTGATCGGGCAAGGGGTGCACAGCATTTTTCACCGCCACAAATTCAAGCGGCACCACATCTGAGCCTTGGTGCAACATTTGAAAAAAAGCATGCTGCCCATTGGTGCCCGGCTCGCCCCACAAAACAGGCGCAGTGCCGAAGTGCAGGCGTTGCCCAGCGCGGTCGACCTGCTTGCCATTGCTCTCCATTTCAAGCTGCTGCAAGTAAGCTGGAAAGCGTTTGAGCGCGCTGTGATAAGGAGCCAAACAGCGGCTGGTGTAATTCAAAAAGTTGCGGTACCACACATCGAGCAAGCCCAATCGAATGGGCAAATTCTGGGGTGCATCGGCCGATTGAAAATGTTGGTCCATGGCGTGTCCGCCGGCCAAAAATGCGCGGAAATTTTCAGAGCCCGTGGCCATGGCCAATGGCAAGCCAATGGCCGACCACAACGAATAGCGCCCGCCCACCCAGTCCCAAAATCCAAAGCAAGTCTCAATGCCAAATTTCGCAGCAGCCTCAACGTTGGTGGTCAGGGCTGCAAAGTGAGCCGATACATCCGTGCCGCCTTGTGCTTCAAACCACCGCTTGGCCGACAAGGCATTGGTCATGGTCTCTAAAGTGGTGAAAGTTTTCGATGCCACCAAAAACATCGTGCTGTGCGCCTTCAAACCTCGCAACACCGCATCGAGTTCATGGCCATCGACATTGGAGATAAAGTGAAAGCGCTTGCCTGTTTGGGCATAGGCTTGCATCGCCAACACCGCCATTTGCGGGCCTAAGTCAGAGCCGCCAATGCCGATATTGACCACATCGGTGATTTGCGAGTTGCTGCGCACTTGTTCGGCAAACGCCAGCATGGCGTTCAAAGTAAGGTGCACGTCCTTGAGCGCAGTTCGCATGCTGCTGGGCCAAAACGTTGCGCCGTCTTCAGGGTGCCTGAGCAACCAGTGCATGACTGCGCGGTCCTCGGTGTTGTTGATGGCCTGGCCTTGAAACATGCGATCGCGCTGTGCCAAGACACCGGTCTGATCAAGCAAGTCAAGCAACTGCGTTTGAACGTTTGCATCCCAATGGTTCTTGGACAAATCGGCAAACACGCCCGGGGCTTCTTGGCTGAAATACGCTGCACGCCCCGCATCTTGGGCAAAGGCCTGGCGCAAATCAAACCCCGCAAACGCCTCAGCGCTGCTTAGCAATTGCGCCCAAGCAGGCGTTTGATCGCAGCGCATCTCAGGCTATCGCCGCAGCCAGCATCAAGCCTTCGAGCTTGACCGCATCGGCGCAAAAAGCCCGTATACCTTCGGCCAATTTTTCTGTGGCCATGGCATCTTCGTTCATGGCAAAGCGGAAACCCGCTTCGTCGTAGGTCAGCGCTGGCAAGTCCAGGGCACGCGCGGCTTGGGGCTCCAAGGCAGCGCTCAAAGGCGTCTCGTTGGCGGCCAGCAAGGCCAACAAGTCTGGGCTGATGGTCAGCAAGTCACACCCTGCCAAGGCCACGATTTGCCCGACGTTGCGAAAACTCGCGCCCATCACTTCGGTGCCAATGCTGTGCTTTTTGTAATGGTTGTAAATGGCACGCACCGATTGAACGCCTGGGTCGTTGGCCCCTGCGTTGGCCGCTTCATCCCACTGTGCACCCGCGGTTTTTTTGTACCAGTCGTAAATGCGTCCAACGAAGGGCGAGATCAATTGCACTTGGGCTTGGCCGCAAGCCACCGCTTGCGCAAAAGAAAACAGCAGCGTCAAGTTGGTATGGATGCCCTCGCGCTCGAGTTCCGCCGCTGCTTGGACACCTTCCCAAGTGGATGCGATTTTGATCAGCACCCGCTGGCGCGTGATGCCCTGGGCTTCGTACAAGGACATCAAGCGGCGCGCGCGCGCCAATGTGGCCGTCTTGTCAAAGCTCAGCCGTGCGTCAACTTCGGTGGAGACGCGGCCCGGGATGGTCTTTAAAATTTCGCAACCGAATCGCACCAAGAGGTGGTCCATCACCACGTCCATGGGCTGGCCTTTGTGCTCGGCCACCGCCTGGGTCAACAAAGGTGCGTACTCTGGCTTTTGCACCGCCTTCAAGATCAAGGAAGGGTTGGTGGTGGCGTCTTGCGGCTGAAATTGCGCCAATTGTTTGAAGTCGCCTGTGTCTGCAACCACGGTGGTGTATTTTTTAAGAGCGTCGAGTTGGTTCATGAAAATATTTCCTCTGAATACTTGAATTATCAATGAAACAAAGTTACATTACAAACTCATTTTTATGTAACTAATCAACATGGCCTTTGATTTAGTCTTTTTTGGCGGCACCGGTGATCTGGTTTGGCGCAAACTGATGCCCGCTTTGTTTCAAGCTTTCCGACACGGCACGCTGCCTGAGGGCGGGCGCATCATCGGGGTGGCGCGCGACCCCATGACAGACGCGCAGTACCGCACGCTGATCCAGTCGCGTTTTGCCCAAGTCGAGGGCTCTAAGCGCCCCAACGATGAAGAATTTTCCAGATTTGCGGCCTTGTTGCATTACGAGCGGGTGGATTTGTCCAACCCGGCAGATTACGCCCAATTGGGCGCTCGATTGGCCGAGCGCGAAACCACATCGGTGGTGATGTACTTGGCCACCGCCCCAAGTTTGTTCAAAACCGTGTGCGAACAACTGGCCGCAGCCCAACTGAACACCCCCAAAACCCGCATCGTACTGGAAAAGCCTCTGGGCCATGACCTTCAGTCCAACCGAGCCATCAACGCCAGTGTGCGCAGTGTCTTTGCCGAGCACCAGGTGTTTCGCATTGACCATTACCTGGGCAAGCCTTCGGTGCAAAATTTGTTTGCCATGCGCTTTGGCAACGCCTTGTTTGAGCCCTTGTGGCGGCGTGAGCACATTGCCAACATTCAAATCACCATCGCCGAAGAACTGGGCGTAGAAAAGCGCGGCGCGTTTTACGAGAACACCGGCGCCCTGCGCGACATGGTGCAAAACCACGCGCTTCAATTGCTCTGCGCCCTTGCCATGGAGCCGCCCATCAACTCCCATGCCGATGCGATTCGCGATGAAAAGCTCAAGGTCTTGCGTGCCCTCAAACCGTGGACAACAGAAACCTTAGGCCAGCATGTGGTGCGCGGGCAATACAGCGCAGGCAATGTGAATGGTCAAGCGGTGCCAGGCTACCGCGAGGAGGTCGGCGTCAACCCCAACAGCCACACCGAAACATTTGTGGCCCTGCGCACTGAGATTGCCAACTGGCGCTGGGCGGGCGTGCCTTTCTACATCCGCACTGGCAAGCGTTTGGCCTCACGCGAAGCTCACATCGAAATCAATTTCAGACCCACACCGCACGCCATTTTTCAATCACCGGCTGGCGCGGTGAACAAGTTGATCATTCACCTGCAGCCCAAAGACGGTTTGGAGTTGCACTTGTTTGCACAAGGCCAAAACACGCGAAGCAAAGACGGCAGCCCAGCAGGGCAAACCTTGAGCCCTGTGCATTTGGACTTGGATTTTGACAAACGCTTTGGCAGCGAACGCGTCGGTGCTTATGAGCGTTTGCTGCTCGATGTTTTGGCCGGACGCCTGAATTTGTTCGTGCGCAGTGACGAGCAAGAAGAGGCTTGGCGCTGGGTTGAACCCGTCATGCAGCATTGGGCCCACGACACCCAAGGCCCCCGGCTTTACACCGCGGGCACCTGGGGGCCCAGTGCATCGAGCGCCATGATTGCACGCGATGGTTTTTGCTGGTCAGAAGAAATTTAACTGCCCTGATCTGAGCACCAAGGAGTTTTCATGCTAGACCGTATCAAAGCTTCATTGCCCTCACTGGCCCCTGCCGAACAGCGCGTGGGGAAATTGGTTTTGCTCGACCCCCGCGCTTTTGCCAACTTGCCCGTGACAGAGTTGGCAGACCGCGCGCACGTGAGCAAACCCACCGTGGTGCGTTTTTGCCGCAGCGTGGGCTATGACGGCTTGTCGGACTTCAAACTCAAGCTCGCTGGCAGCGTGAGCGAGGGCGTGCCCTTCATTCACCGCAGCGTGGACGCTGACGACAAAACCAGCGATGTGGCCGTCAAAGTGATCGACAACACGGTGGCGGCTTTTTTGAAATACCGCAACGATGCGAGCTTTTCCGCGTTAGACCAATGCGCCAATCTGCTGGCACTGACACACAAAACCGGCAAGCGCATTGAGTTTTATGGCGTGGGCAACTCGGGCATTGTGGCGCAAGATGCGCAGCACAAATTTTTCCGTTTGGGTGTCAACGCCATTGCCTACAGCGACGGCCACATGCAAGTCATGAGTGCCTCCATGCTGGGCAAAGGTGACTGCGTGGTGGTGATCTCCAACTCTGGGCGGACACGCGATTTGATGGACGCCTGCGACATCGCACGCAAGCGCGGGGCCACCACCATTGTGATCACGGCCAGTGGCTCACCCTTGGCCACAGCGGGGCAAATTCATTTGTCGGCAGACCACCCCGAGGGCTATGACCGCTACAGCCCCATGGTCTCGCGTTTGCTCCACTTGTTGATCATTGACATTTTGGCCACCACGGTGGCGCTGCGCATAGGCGAGTCTCTGCAGCCGGGGCTGCGTGACATGAAAAACAATTTGCGCAGCAAGCGCTATACCTGAACGTCACTGGGCTTAATGCCGCCCCTCCTGTACTGCATGGCACGCAATCTGAATGCCATTGAGATTTTGCAGTACAGGACGCTCGGCTTTGCACCGCGAATTGGCCAAGGGGCAGCGCGGGTGAAAGCTGCAGCCCGATGGCGGGTTCAATGGGTTGGGCACCTCGCCTTGAACGGGCGTGCGTGCACGCCCGGTGTCTTTCATTTTTGGTATAGCATCGAGCAGCATGCGCGTGTAGGGGTGCTGCGGGTTGGAGAACAAACTTTGTTTGTCTGCCAACTCGACGAGTTGCCCCAAGTACATCACGCCCACCTTGTCGCTCACATGGCGCACCACCGCCAAATTGTGGGAGATGAACAAGTAGGTCAAGCCCCGCTCGCGCTGCAAATCTTTCATGATGTTGAGCACTTGCGCTTGCACGCTCACATCGAGCGCAGAGGTAGGCTCGTCGCAAACCAGAAATTCAGGCGCGGTGGCCAAGGCCCGCGCAATTGAAATGCGTTGACGCTGACCGCCAGAGAACTGGTGCGGGTACTTGACCATGTCCAAAGCCGACAGGCCCACCGATTGGAGCAACTCGACCACGCGGGCCTCAAGCTCATCTGCGTCGTGAATCAAACCATGCTCGTGCAACGGCTCGCCCACAATGGCTTGCACCGTCCAGCGCGGGTTCAGGCTGGCATAAGGGTCTTGAAAAATCATTTGAATGCGCTGGCGTATTTGCCGCGCATCTTTGGATTTGAAAGCGGCGTGGGCGTCTTGACCATCGAAGCGCAAGCCGCCACGTGTGGGTTCATACAAACCCACCAGCAAACGCGCCACGGTGCTTTTGCCGCAGCCAGATTCACCGACCAAGGCCAATGTTTTGCCTTTTTCAATTTCAAAACTCACGCCGTCCACGGCTTTCAAAAGCTGGCGCGGTTTGCCCTCCATCACGCGGTTGAGCCAAGGCGCTGAGACGTCAAAAGTTTTGGCCAAATCATGCGCCACGACCAAGGGTGGCGATGCTTGGGGAGCTTTGATCTGCTCGCTCATGCTGTTGCTCCCGCGTGCAGCCAGCAGGCTACTTGAGTTTGCTCAAAGCGCTCGGTCAGAACCAACTCTGGCCGCTCTTGCCTGCAACGCGCTTGCACTTGGGGGCAGCGCGGATTGAAGGCGCAACCCGGTGGAATGGCGTTCAAACGCGGCATGGCCCCGTCAATTTGATTGAGCCGTTCACGGTCGACTTCAATGTCCGGAATCGAGGCCATCAGACCTGCGGTGTAAGGGTGCTCGGGGTGGTTGATGACTTGGTGCACCGGGCCAATTTCAACAATGCGCCCTGCGTACATCACGGCCACGCGGTCGCAGGTTTCAGCGATCACACCCATGTCGTGCGTGATCAGCATCACAGCGGCGCCATGTTTTTTGCAAATGCTTTTGAGCAAGCTGATGATTTGCGCTTGAATTGAGACGTCCAGCGCGGTGGTGGGTTCATCGGCCACAATCAATTGGGGCTCGGCGGCCAGCGCCAATGCGATCACCACGCGCTGGCGCATGCCACCCGAAAACTGGTGCGGGAAGTGGTCAATGCGCTCAGTGGCGGCAGAAATGCCAGTGTCTTGCAACAACTCGATGGCACGTTGGCGCGCCTGTTCATGGGATAAAGGCAAGTGAGCTTGTATGGTTTCGATCAACTGCTTGCCCACCGAATAAAGCGGATTCAATGACGTCAAAGGGTCTTGAAAAATCGCGCCAATCTTGCGGCCTCGAATGCTGCGCATTTGGTCGTTGTTCAAGTTGTCAATGCGCTGGCCTTGCAGAAAAATTTCTCCACCCGCAATGCGCCCAGGTGGCTCGAGCAAGCCAATGATGGAGGCCCCCGTCAAGGACTTGCCAGCCCCCGACTCACCCACCACACCCAAAATTTCTCCGGGTGCTATCTCAAACGAAATGCCATCGATCGCACGCAAAGTGCCATGGCGACTTGGAAATTCCACCACCAAATTTTTAACTTGCAAAAGACTCATGGAAGTGTGCTCAAGGCTTGCAGCAGGAAGTGTTCAACATAATTTCAACGAAGGCGCGGATTCAGTGCATCACGCAGCCAGTCACCCAACAAATTGACCGACAACGCAATCAAAACCAAGGTCAGGCCTGGAAAAATAGTGATCCACCATTCACCCGAGAACAAGTAGTCATTGCCAATGCGGATCAAGGTGCCCAGCGAAGGCGAGGTGGGCGGAACGCCCACGCCCAAGAAGGACAAAGTGGCCTCGGTGATGATGGCCGTGGCCACTTGAATGGTGGCCAGCACCATGACCGGCCCCATCACATTGGGCAGCACGTGGTGCACCATGATGCGCAAGGGCGCAACGCCCGTCACGCGGGCTGCTTGCACATATTCTTTGTTGCGTTCGACCAAAGTAGTGCCTCTGACCGTGCGCGCGTATTGCACCCAACCGGTCAGCGAGATCGAGACGATCAAGACACCAAACGCAAGCGACTCATCGGCATTGGGAAACAAAGCGCGGCCCACACCAGCGATCAACAAGGCCACCAAGATGGCGGGAAAGGACAGCATCACATCGCACAGGCGCATGAGAAATGCGTCGATCCAACCGCCCCTGTAACCGGCCAGCAATCCGAAAGACACACCCACAAAGACCGAGACCAAAACCGAAGCAAAACCGACCACCAATGAAATGCGCGCACCATAAATCAAGGCCGACAAAATGTCGCGGCCTTGATCGTCTGTGCCCAAGAAGTATTTGCGCGAACCCTCGGCCATCCAGGCCGGGGGCAAGCGCGCATCCATCAACTCCAGACTGGCCAAATCAAACGGGTTGGTGGGCGAGACCCAAGCGGCAAACACCGAACAAAAGATGCACACCACAGCAATGAAGGCAGCAGCCATGGCAGTGGGTGACTGCCTGAAACTGTAACCCACATCGCTGCTGAACCATCGTGAAACCGCATTGAACATGCCTTAATTGACCTTCACATGCTTCCACAACATGATGTTGTCAGGCCACTGGACCAGGTCGATGTTTTTCTTCACACCCCACAGCAAAGCTTGTTGGTGCAACGGTATGTGCCCGACTTCGTCTTGGTGCAGTTTCATGGCGGTATGAATCATTTCATTGCGCTTTTTGTCGTCGGTCTCTGAGCCCACCTTGACCGTCAGGTCATCAATTTGCGCGTTGCTGTACGCGCCCAAGTTGAACTGGCCGCGCCCGCCATCACCGGGGGTGGACATGATGGGGTAGAGCACGTTGTGTGCGTCCACCGTGCTGGCGGTCCAGCCCAACATGTAAAAGCTGGTGTCACGGCGCAAAATTTTGGGAAAGTACGTGCCCTTGGTCTCGGCTTCTAAATTGATTTTCACACCCACACGGGCCAAGTTGGCGGCCACAGCTTGGCAAATTTCTGAATCGTTGACGTAGCGGTCGTTGGGGCAGTTCATCTTGACTTCAAAGCCGCTGGGGTAACCGGCTTCGGCCAACAACTTTTTAGATGCCTCAGGGTCATAAGGCAAGCGCTTGGCCAAGTCGGGGGCAAAACCGCGCACCTGGGGTGGCAGCATCAAAGCCACCGGCACAGCAGCGCCGCGCATCACACGGGACTTGATGGTCTCGATGTCAATGGCTTGGTAGAAGGCTTTGCGCACGCGCACATCTTTGAAGGGGTTCTTGCCTTTGATGTTGGAGAACAGCAGTTCGTCACGCTTTTGGTCCATGCCTAAGAAGATCACGCGCAGTTCAGGGCCTTGCATCATTTTCAAATTGGGGCTGGCTTTGACGCGCTCGACGTCTTGCACAGGCACGGGGTCCATCACATCAATTTCGCCTGAGAGCAAAGCGGCAATGCGAGTGGCATCGTTGCCGATGGGGGTGAAGATCACTTCGTCCACATTGCCGTCGATCTTGCCCCAATAACTGCCGTTGCGCGAGAAGGTGGTGCGCACACTGGGTTGGCGCTCGCGCACACGGAATGGGCCTGTGCCGTTGGCGCGGAAAGACGCCGCATTTTCAATGCCTTTGCGCCGGTCCACCGGCTTGGTGGCCTGGTTGTCTTCACACCATTTTTTGCTCATCATCAACCAGCCGGTGAACAGTTCAGGCAGGATGGGAAACGGCGCTTTGGTGATGAACTCCAGCGTGTGGTCGTTGATTTTTTTGATCTCTTTGATCTGGCCCACATAGCTCTTCATGTCGGAGCCATCGCCACCGGCGCGCTCGTAGTTGAAGATCACATCGTCTGCTGTGAAAGGTGTGCCGTCATGGAACTTGACGTTTTTACGCAATTCAAAACGCCACACAGAAGGCGACGTTTGCTTCCAAGAAGTGGCCAAGCCCGGGGCGAGTTTGTAGTCGGGCGTGCGCGTGACCAAGGGCTCATAGACATTGCCGACCACCGATATTTGCAAGGTCTCGTTCAAGGAGTGCGGATCCAAAGACAGCGCATCGCCCTGGTTGGCCACCCGCAAAGTGACGGCTTGCGCTGCGCCTGCGCACAAGGCCATCGCGCACAGTGCTGAGACCGTGGTCAAGGAAGGTTTGAATTTTTGTTGTTTCATTGGAGCTCCTCTGGTAAAAAAAAATAATCTAACCCCAAAGCAATGCTTGCTCCACCAAACTGGCATGCAAGGCAGCGCCCAAGGGCAAGATGTCGTCGTTGAAATCGTAGCGGCTGTTGTGCAAGGGGTGCGGGCCTGGGCCATCGACTGCGCCTTGACCAATGCGCAAGTATGCACCCGGCACGGCTTGCAGCATGAAAGAAAAATCTTCGCCGCCCATGCTGGGCGTCATGTTGCGCCAAACGCGCTCGGCCCCCACCAAGGTGGTGGCCACATCGGCTGCAAAGTTGGCCTCGGGCACGGTGTTGACGGTGGCTGGGTAGACGCGCTCGTAGATCACATGGGCCGAAGCGCCAAAGCCCTGCGCGACCGATTGGCACAGCTGCGTCAATCGGTCTTCAATTTGTTGCTGAATGGCTTCGCTGTAGGTGCGCACAGTGCCCACCAAAGTGGCCTCGCCCGGTATGACACTCATGGCGCCGGGGTTGCCCGCTTGCATGGAGCAAATGCTCAGCACGGCCTGGTCGAAAGCAGACAAGTTGCGCGAGACAATGCTTTGTGCCGCGGTAATGATGTGCCCTGCCACCAGCACCGGATCCACCCCTTGATTCGGCCTGGCGCCATGGCCGCCCTTGCCGCGGATTTGAATTTCAATCCGGTCCACTGCGGCTTGCATGGGCCCCGGTGTCACGCCAATCACGCCCAGCGGCGTTTCAGGCGAGTTGTGTTGTGCGTAGACCTGCTCGCAAGCAAAGCGCTCAAACAAGCCGTCTTCCATCATGGCACGTGCGCCCGCAAAGCCTTCTTCACCGGGCTGAAAAATCAGCACGGCAGTGCCGTCAAAATGCCGCGTCTCTGCCAAATAGCGTGCTGCGCCCAGCAGCATGGCCGTGTGCCCATCGTGACCGCAGCCGTGCATCAAGCCGGGGTGAATGGATTTCCAAGCCGCGTCGTTGTGCTCGGGCAATGGCAGCGCGTCCATGTCCGCGCGCAAGCCAATCATGCGACCAGGCTTGGCAGCACTGTGGCCCTTGCCGTGCACCAAGGCCACCACGCCGGTTTTGCCCAAGCCCGTGTGCACGGCGTCTACGCCGCAGACCTTCAAAGCTTCGATCACGCGGGCCGAGGTGTAGACCTCTTCAAATCCCAACTCGGGGTGCGCGTGCAAGTCACGCCTGAATGAGGTCAGTTCTGGGTGAAATTTGGCAATGTGCGCAAAGGCGCGGCCATGCGCCATGCCGGCGCGCAAAATTTGCTCTTGCATTGTTTGTGGCGCTTGTTGCATGTGACTCAGTGCCCCCCTACTTTGCCTACCCGAAGCCGAGGGTCCACCGCAAAATACAAAAGGTCAACCACCAAATTGATGGCCACAAAAATCAGCGCAATCAAGCACAAGTAAGCGGCCATCACAGGAATATCAGCAAAGGTCACTGCCTGAATGAAGAGCAAGCCCATGCCAGGCCACTGAAACACAGTTTCGGTGATGATGGCAAAGGCAATCAAGCCGCCCAGTTGCAAGCCCGTGATGGTCATGACGGGCACCAAAGTGTTTTTCAAGGCGTGGCCAAAATGAATACTGCGATTGGACAAACCCCGTGCCCTTGCAAATTTGATGTAGTCGGTGCGCAGCACCTCGAGCATTTCAGCGCGCACCAAGCGCATGATCAAGGTCAGCTGAAAAATAGCCAAGGTGACAGCAGGCAAAACAATATGATGCCAGCCTTTGGCGGTGAGTAAACCGGTGCTCCACCAACCGATTTGGACCACCTCACCGCGACCAAAACTGGGGAACCAACCCAGGCCCACTGCGAAGATCAAAATCAACAAAATACCGATCAAAAATGTGGGCAATGACACGCCCAAAAGAGACACCGTCATGAGCAACTGACTGCCCCATGTGCCCCTGCGCAGCGCTGCATAAACGCCCATGGGAATGCCGATCAGCAAGGCCATGCTGGCGGCCATCAGGGCCAACTCCAAGGTGGCAGGAAAACGCTCAGCGATCAGGCGTGAGACTTTGGCGCCTTGGCGCAGGCTCAGGCCAAATTCTCCTTGCACCGCATTGGTCAAGAAATGCCAGAACTGCACCACAAAAGGCTGGTCTAGCCCCAAGTCACGGCGCAACTCGACAATTTGCTCGGTGGTGGCGTCTTGGCCCAGCAAGAACACAATGGGGTCGCCGACGTATTGAAACAGCAAAAACGCTATGAAAGCCACAGCGACCATGACCAAGACCGCTTGTATCAAGCGTTGAAGCACAAAAGCAAACATTAAGCTCCCAAAAAGACCGCATCGCAACAAGTACGCAAAGCCCATGCCCTGCGCGCGCAAATCTACGCAGTGACTATGCAACAAGTGGGCCCGCCCTTGCCAGAGGGAAATCCCCACAAAGGGGCATGGTAAGCGAAAAAAACCCCCACCATGTTGCCACAGCGGGGGTTTTGGATTTCTAAATCAACTGGCTCAAAGCCAGCTTCAAATTAGAAAGCGTGCTTCACACCAAACTCGTAGCCGGTAGAAGAAGCGTTAGCAGCTGTCGTAGCGCCGTTCAAAGCAACAGCAGAACCGCCGCTGTTAGCCAAGCGTGCGTATGTTGTGTACAGGTCTGTACGCTTGCTCAAAGGCATCACGAAACCCAGCGAAGTTTGCTTGGCTTCAACAGCACCAGTTTTTCTGTCAGCCATGGAGATGCGGAAAGTACCGCCAGCCATTGGCACCAAGGCGCCAATCAAGCTGCCTTTGGTGTCAGAAGCGCCAGTGTTCTTAGTGAGGTTGGACTGAGCCATCAACTTGGCAACACCCAGGTCGTAAGAACCTGCGAAGTTGGAAGTCTTGTTGGAAGTCGAAGCCGCTGTAGAAGCACTTGTGTTCACTGTGCTGGTGGCATAAGCCAAGCTCAAAGCGCCTTGGTCATATGTGAAGCGAACTGCATTGCCGTCGCCATTTTGGGCAGCAGTAGAAGCGTTTTCGCCCATGTAGGTTTGTGCCCAGATTTTGAAGCCGCTGATGGAAGGCGACAACCAAGCAATGCTGTTGGAAGCACGAACGCCAACGTTACCACCGCTGTTGAAGGCAATGGTTGTGCCGACACCGTTTGTGCCAAACGGATCGTATGCTGTCTCAGACCAGAACTGGGGCGTGTAGTCACGACCCAAACGCAACTCACCCATGCTGCCTTCAAGGCTGACGGTAGAACGGCGATTGAAAGTCAAGCCTTGGTTACGGGCATTGATAGCAGAGTTTTTGCCATCTGCAGAATTCCAAGCAGGCAACGATTGGTTGTTGTTGCTGGTACCAGCGCCAGAGCCGTCGTCGTTGTTGACGCCAGCTTCGAGCCAGAAGGAGGCTTTCATGCCACCGCCGAGGTCTTCAACACCGCGGAAACCCAAACGGCTAGAGTTGTAGCCAGAGTTTTTCAGTTGTGTTTTGTTGCTGAGTGAGCCTTTGCCTACTGCATAGCCCGCGTCAACGATACCAAACAATGTGACAGAAGATTGAGCCATGGCGGCGCCAGAAGCAGCCAACACAGCCAGTGCAATCAGGGATTTTTTCATTTGAGAAGTTCTCCAAGGTTTAACAAGGGCCCCAGTTCTAGTGTTTGCACAATTGCAAAGCACCTTCACCCTGAGCCAACCTCCGATAGGGAAGTTGGGTCTATTGAACCAGAGGCCAAGCCCATCCACAAAGAAAACCTGCATTCAGATGGGTTTTATGTTGTTCGCTTGCAACAAGTCCGCCCTGCAGCGGGCCATAAACCCTGCGCTACACTGCGCCCATGCCCATTGACGCTCTGATTCACGCCACCGACAGCGCATTGCGCACCTTGTTTGCCAAGCCGCGTGCTGCCCGGGCCTGCCCTTTGCCCCCCGCAGACAGCGCCACCCGCGCCTTGAGCCAAGCGGAGAAAGCGCTCTGTGCGGCCTTGATGCGAGTGAACCACGTGGGCGAGATTTGCGCGCAGGCGCTTTATACGGGGCAGTCCTTGGCCTCTAGCAACCCCGCTTTGAAGCTTCAGCTTGAGGCTGCCTGCCGCGAGGAAACGGACCACTTGGCCTGGACTTCAGAGCGCCTAGAGCAACTGGGCAGCCACCCATCGCTCTTGAACCCCCTGTGGTACGCCGGCGCCTTCGCCATTGGCTTTGGCGCAGGCAAATTGGGGGGTGACAAGCTCAGCCTTGGCTTTGTGGTGGAAACCGAGCGCCAAGTCGAGGCGCATTTGGCCGGGCACATGGACCAACTCCCCGCCCACGACCTGGCCTCCAGAGCCATCGTGGCGCAAATGAAAGCCGATGAAGTGGCCCACGCCCGTATGGCCGAGCGCGCCGGTGCTGTGGTGCTGCCAGAGCCTGTTCAACAGGCCATGCGCCTGGCCGCCAAGGTGATGACCACCGTGGCGCATCGGGTTTAAGCGCTTTTTTGACGGCTCAAACCTCCAGCACCTCCACGCTGGTGGTGATCTGAGCGGTTTTTCCCAGCATGATGCTGGCCGAGCAGTATTTCTCATGGCTCATGGCTACGGCGCGCTCTACGGCGGCTTGGGAAATGGCCTTGCCCGTTACCGTGAAGTGCATGTGGATTTGGGTGAACACCTTGGGGTCGACTTGGGCGCGCTCAGTTGTGAGCTTGACGCTGCAGCCGCGCACATCGTGACGCCCGCGTTTCAAAATCAAAACCACGTCATAAGCCGTGCAAGCACCGGTGCCTGCCAAGACGGTTTCCATGGGCCTGGGCGCTAAATTTTGGCCGCCGTTTTCGGGTTTGATGGCATCGGGCGCGCCGTCCATCATCAAAACATGGCCGCTGCCCGTTTCAGCCATAAAACCCATGCCGGAGCGGGTGCCGGCGCCGCCGGTCCAACTGACTGTGCAATCCATAGTGCTTGTCTTTCGTGTGTCATTCAATTTGAAGGGAAGCTCTGATCGTAAAGCCTGCGCAATCCATTGAAATAAATACAAGAAATTGGAAGAAAAAGCAGAAAAACTATTGCACTGCAGCATTTTCTCTGTAGAATTTGGAACAGTCGTGCTTTTTTGTGCGAATTGATTGTCTCCTCCACCCTCTGAAAAGGTGGATTTGCCCCGAGTCGCAAGACTCGGGGCATTTTTTTGGCCGGCTATCATTCGGGCATGACCGCGAAAAATCTCAAGCCAGCCGATTACCTGAAAAAAATACTCAATGCCCGCGTCTATGACGTGGCCACCGAGTCGGCGCTGGAACCCGCCAAAAACCTCAGCCGCCGATTGCACAACAAAGTGCTGCTCAAGCGCGAGGATCAGCAGCCCGTGTTCAGCTTCAAGCTGCGTGGGGCCTACAACAAGATGGCGCATTTAACGCCTGCGCAACTGCAGCGCGGCGTGATTTGCGCCTCTGCGGGTAACCACGCGCAAGGCGTGGCTTTGGGTGCGCACAAACTGGGCTGCCGCGCAGTCATTGTGATGCCCACCACCACGCCGCAAGTCAAAATCGATGCCGTCAAAGCTTTGGGCGGCGAAGTTGTTTTAAAAGGGGACAGTTACTCCGATGCGCACCAGCACGCAGTGGCGCTGGAGAAAAAATTGGGCATGACCTTTGTGCACCCGTTTGATGACCCCGATGTGATCGCTGGCCAAGGCACGATTGCCATGGAAATGCTGCGCCAACACCAAGGCCCTTTAGACGCCGTGTTTGTGGCCATTGGGGGCGGCGGCTTGATATCGGGTGTGGCCAATTACATCAAGGCCGTGCGGCCCGAGATCAAAGTCATTGGCGTGCAAATGAACGACTCCAAAGCCATGATCGAGTCCATCCAAGCCAACAAACGCGTGATCTTGAAAGATGTGGGCTTGTTCTCGGATGGCACCGCTGTGAAGTTGGTGGGCGAGGAAACTTTCCGCGTGGCGCGCGGCTTGGTGGACGAGTTCATGACGGTGGACACCGACGCCGTGTGCGCCGCCATCAAAGATGTGTTTGTGGACACCCGCTCGATCGTCGAGCCCGCGGGCGCGCTGGCAGTGGCCGCCATCAAACAGTATGTGGCCAAACACAGAACCAAGGGCCAAACCTATGCCGCCATTTTGTGCGGCGCCAACATGAATTTTGACCGCTTGCGCTTTGTGGCCGAGCGTGCAGAAGTGGGCGAAGAGCGCGAAGCCTTGCTGGCGGTGACGATCCCTGAAGAGCGCGGCAGTTTCAAACGTTTTTGCGAGCTGATTGGCGCCCTGCCAGGCAGCGCGCGCAACGTGACCGAGTTCAATTACCGCATCAGCGATGCGGCCAAAGCGCATGTGTTTGTGGGCCTGACCACGCAGGGCGCGGGCGAGAGTTTGAAGATCGCCAACAACTTCAAGAAAAACGGCTTTGAAACGCTCGACTTGACGCACGATGAGTTGGCCAAAGAGCACATTCGCCACATGGTGGGCGGACATTCGGCGCTGGCGCAAAACGAGCGTTTGATGCGTTTTGTTTTTCCTGAAAGGCCAGGTGCATTGATGAAGTTTTTAAGTTTGATGCGCCCGGGCTGGAACATCAGTTTGTTTCACTACCGTAACCAAGGCGCCGACTACGGCCGCATTTTGGTGGGCTTGCAAGTGCCCGCCAAAGATGACAAGGCGTTTGACAAATTTTTAGACACATTGGGCTACCCGCATGTGGAAGAAACCCACAACCCGGTGTACCGATTGTTTTTGCAGCAGTAGGGTGGAGTGGGCCCACCCAAGCTGCGTAAAGCCCTTTATTCGGGCTGCGCCGGCAGTTGAAGGGTGACGGAAGGGGTCTCCTGCATGGAGGGCGCTAAACGCGCTAAACGGCGCTCTACCGAATGCAAAACCCAGCCGGGCAGCACTGTTTGGCCCAGTTTGAAGGCTCTGGGGACTTGGCCGTCCACCCCAATCAGCGCGCTGCCCCGCCCTGAGGTGCCTGCCACCACACCGAACAAGACCCACTGGTGCGAAGTCTGCGCAGGGCTTGCGGCGGCGCCGCTGGCCGTTGGGGCTGGTGCGCCTAGGGCCTGCGCCACCATGCTTTTTTCCAGCGTCAGGGCGCTGGCATTGGACGGCGCTGTCAAAGCTGTGGGCACATTGGCGGGCGGGCTGGTTTGCCCTTGCCAGCGCATGGCCCAATAAACGCCTGCAAACGCAGCCAATGCCCACATGGCAAAGGCCATGAGCGCCGGGAAGATTGGACGGGCAGGGCTTCGCAAAGCTTGAATCATGGGGGAGATTATGATGGACAAATGTTTTCACTTGCACAGGGCAGGATCGCCATGAATTTAGAAAAAAAGCGAACAGAGCGCGGCTTTACTTTGATTGAGTTGATGGTGGTGCTGGCCATCATTGGCATTTTGGCGGCGCTGGTGGTGCCCAATGTGCTGGGCCGCGCAGACGACGCGCGGGTGACGGCCGCGCGAACCGACGTAGGCAATTTGATGCAAGCTTTGAAACTCTACAAATTGGACAACCAACGCTTTCCAACCGGCGAGCAAGGTCTGCAGGCCTTGGTGGCCCGGCCCAGCATCGAGCCTGTGCCTGGCAATTGGAAATCGTATTTGGACAAGCTGCCTGCCGACCCCTGGGGGCGGCCCTATCAATTTCTCAACCCCGGCCTCAAAGGCGAGGTGGATGTGATGTCCTTCGGGGCGGACGGGCAGTCCGGTGGTGAGGGCGCAAATGCCGACATCGGCAGCTGGCAATAAGGCCTTTGCCGCCTTTACCGCGTTGCTGCCTGTTTCAGTGCGTCAACCAGGCCGGCCTGCGCTTGGCTTTACGCTGATTGAATTGTTGGTGGTCTTGGCCTTGATTGCGATTGGCACTGCTGCAGTCAGCTTGAGTTTTCGCGACAGCTCGCAAACCGCGTTAGAGCGTGAAGCACATCGATTGGCCGCATTGCTCGAGTCGGCACGGGCTCGCTCTCGGGCCAGTGGCATGCCTGTGCAGTGGCGCGCGCAAGGCGAGGGTTTTGTGTTTGACGGTTTGCCGCCCAACACCTTGCCAAGCCAATGGTTAAGCTCTGGCATTCAAGTGGTGCCATGGCCGCCTTCAGGCAACGCATTGCCTGCGCTGATGCTGGGGCCCGACCCGATCATTGGCGCGCAAAGCATTCAATTGCGCCATTTCGTCAATGACTCTGTCAAGCAAGGCGTTAGCCCCTCCGTGTGGCTCAGCACAGATGGCTTAAAGCCATTTGCGGTGAGCCCATCATCGCCATGACAACCCAGGCAGCCAAGGCAGCAGGCTTTACCTTGATCGAGGTCTTGGTATCGCTTGGCATTGTGGCCATCGCCTTGATGGCGGGCCTTCGCTCCAGCGACGCGTTGATGCGCAACGCACAGCGCCAAAGCGGCCAACTGCTGGCTCAAATTTGCGCTGAAAACGAGTTTGTGCGCATGCGTTTGTCAAGGCAAATGCCGTCCTTGGGTGAGAGCCAAGTGGCCTGTCCGCAAGCAGATCAAAGTTTGCAAGTGAACTTGTCAGTGCAAGCCACGCCCAACCCCAATTTCAGACGTGTAGATGCCCGTGTGCTGCTGCGCACAGAGGGGCAAGACACCCCACTGCTGCAACTGTCCACCGTGATGGGGCGGTATTGATGGCCAAGCCTTGCATTGAACAGCCTCGTTTTGCGCAGGGCTTTACCTTGATTGAAGTGCTGGTGGCCAGTGCCATCTTGGCTTTGATGGCTTTGATGTCTTGGCGCGGTTTGGACAGCATGTCTTTGGCGCAACAACAATTGCAAACGCGATCGGATGCACACCAAACTTTGCAAGTGGGGTTGGCGCAGTGGCGCGCCGATTTGGACAGCATGGTCAGCTTGCGCAACACGCCAGCATTGGACTGGGATGGCCGCGTTTTGCGCATCACACGGCAACACACGCAAGACCCGCAAGCTGGCGTGCAAGTGGTGGCTTGGACCTTGCGCAGCGATGGCGCTGGGGGGCGCTGGACGCGTTGGCAATCCGAACCCTTGACGCGCAAAGACGCATGGGCCATGGCTTGGGAGCAAGCGCAAAACTGGGGGCAAACGCCCAGCACTTTGGACGCTGTGCGTGAAGTGACCCTGCAAGCCCTGCGCAGTTGGCAAATTTACTACCACCGCGATGGGGCTTGGAGCAACCCCTTGTCGAGTGCCGGCACAACCAGTGGCGGGGGCGCTGAGTCAGGCACTGGCTTGAAAACGGGCACTGCGCCGCCGCTGCCTGAAGGCCTGCGCTTGGTGATCGAATTGCCAGAGGGCGGGAGCATGGCGGGCAAGCTCACCTTGGACTGGGTGCGCCCTACTTTCTCGAGCAGCAAATCATGAGTGCGCGCCGCCCCTTTGCCACGCTCAAATCTCAGCATGGTGCGGCCTTGATCAGTGCCATGCTGGTGGTGACTTTGGTGGCCACATTGGCCTCGGCTGCGTTGTGGCAGCAGTGGCGCCAAGTTGAAGTGGAAAGCGCCGAGCGCCACCGCACACAATCGGCTTGGCTGCTCAACGGCGCGATGGATTGGACGCGCTTGATTTTGCGTGAAGACGCGCTGTCAGCCAATGCCACCACAGCTGGCGCGGGCCGCTCAAACGAGGCAACAGACCATTTGGCCGAGCCTTGGGCCCTGCCCTTGCAAGAGGCCAAGTTGTCGAGTTTTTTAGCGCAAGACAAACAACTGCGCGAGGGTGACCCGGAAGTTTTTTTGTCGGGCCAAGTGGTCGATGCCCAAAGTCGCTTGAATCTTGCCAACTGGGTTGAACAAGGCAAGTTGTCGCAGCCCATGCAATTGAGTTTGACGCGTTTGTTCAATTTACTCGGACTGCCGCCCGAAGAGTTGCAAGTCATGGGCCAAGAATGGCTTGCCGCTTGGAGTCAGAGCAGCCCTGAAGCGGCTTTGCTGCCGCAAAATGTAGCGCAATTGCAGTGGCTGGGTTTGAGCGCGCAAAGCGCTGAGCGATTGAGCCCTTTTGTAACGGTGCTGTCCGAGGCTTCGCCAGTCAATCTGAACACCGCTTCGGTAGAAGTGATTTACGCCAGCGTGCAAGGCTTGGACATGGCCAGCGCCAAGCAATTTGTGGAGCTTCGCACGCGCACGCACTTTGAAAATTTAGGTGATGCAGGTCGCGCATTGGGGGGGCGCAATTTGGAGCCGCGCTGGCATTCAGTAGGTTCTCGGTTTTTTGAAGTCTGGGGTCGCCTTCGCATGGAGGAGCGCTCACAAGAGGAAAAAGCACTGATGCTGCGCAATGGTTCACAAGTCAGTTTTGTGTGGCGGCGCAAAAACGCTCAACTTTTTGGCAAGACAGCACCTGACTCTTTACAATCACCACAGCCATGAGCACCTTGATTTTTTCTCTGCCACTGGCAAATGCCAGCGCCAGCACCGATTACCAACAGACGGTCTTGTCCACCGCAGCAGCAGGCCCGCGCGACAAAGAAGTGTGGGCCTTGCTGCCCGCAGCTGCTTTGTCTTGGCACCAAGTCAGTTTGCCCGCAGGCTTGCAGCGCAACCCTGCTCGGCTGACAGCCGCATTGCACGGCTTGCTCGAAGAGCAACTTTTAGAAGAACCTGAGCAAATGCATTTCGCCTTGCAACCGGGCTGGCAAGCAGGTGCTTTGGTATGGGTGGCCGTTTGCCGCAAAGATTGGCTGCAAGGGCATCTGCAACAACTTCAATCGCAGCAGCACGCGGTGCACCGAATCGTGCCTGAGATCACCCCCGGGTGCAGCCCCGCACAGGCATGGGTCACAGGCACGCGCGAAGATGCTTGGTTATGGCTGAGCAGTCCAGACTTGATTTGGGGCCTGCCTTTGCAAGCAGGACTGGCCATGTTGGTCCAAACGCAAGACAGCATGCTGATTCAAGCCGATCCGCGTGTGGCCGAATCGGCTGAGCGTTGCTTGCAAGGACTCCAAAACAATGCGCCGGAGTTGGCGGGTTGGCGTGTGCTTGTAGCCCCTGCTTTGCAGCGCGCGACTGCATCGGCCCAAACCGGATGGGACTTGGCGCAGTTTGATTTGGCCGCCCATGGCCGCGCTCGCTGGCTCCAAAGTTTCAAGCGGCGCTGGAACAGCTTGCGACATGGCTCTGTTTGGCGGCCCCTGCGTTGGGGCTTGTTGTTGCTTTTGGCAGTGACCGTTGTGGGCTTGAATTTATCGTCTTGGCAAATGCAAAGGCAAACTCAAGCCCAACACCAAGCGCAGCGAGATATCCTGACACAAACTTTCCCACACGTCACCGTGGTGGTCGATGCGCCGCTGCAAATGACGCGTGAACTTGAGCGGTTGCGCCGAAGCAAGGGTGCCACATCGGGCAGCGACTTAGAGCCGCTTTTGAATACCGTGTGGCCCTTGCTGCCACCTGGGCAAAGTATTTCCGCTCTTGATTTTCAAAGCGGTGAGTTGCGTTTGCAAGGCTTGCAACTCTCGGGGGAACAGGCTGCAACTTTGTCGCAGGCTTTGCGTAGCAAAGGTTATGGCGCACGGCAAAGCGGCGCGCAGTGGTTGATCAGTCCCAAGGAGGCGCCGTGAAATTAGCTGCTTGGGTCTCTGTGCAAAAAGCGTGGTCGAATTTGAGCGTGCGCGAAAAGTCATTGACTTCGTGGGCGGCCACCTTGCTGGGGGCTGCTGTTTTATGGACTTGGGGATTGGCGCCCGCCATGAAAATTCAACATGTAGACCCTGCCATAGGGGCTGCGCTGCAAGCCCAAACTCAAGCCCTCCAGCAGCTGCAAGTGCAAGCCCAAGCGCTGCAAAAAACACCTCGCACGAACGCGCTGGATGCTGGCCGCGTTTTGCAAAGCAGCGCTGTCCAATTGCTTGGCAGCACGGCTCGTTTGAGCGCTGAAGGCCAGCGCGCGACGCTGACACTGAGCAGTGCCTCGGCTGAAAGTTTGGCCGAATTTTTGAATCAAGCCCGATTGAACGCACAAGCTTTGCCTATCGAAGCGCATTTGCAAAAAATTGCGCCGCCACAAGGCACAGCCCCTGCACCCCTGTGGCGTGGCGTTGTGATTTTCAGTTTACCTGGGGGCTGAACATGGCGGGCCGCAAAAACTTGTCCCTGAACTTAGCGCGCAGCGTCACTGCGCCGTGGGCATGGGCTCTGCTTGGCGCGGTTTGCGGCAGTCTCTTGGCTGCGGGTATGCACATGCCGGCCAAGGTTTTGGCGTGGGGGCTTGATCGCCTCACGCACGGTCAAGTTCAATTGCAAGAGGTCAGCGGCACGCTGTGGGCAGGATCAGCACGCCTGGTCTTGACCGGTGGTGCGGGCAGCCGCGATGGCTTGGCTTTGCCCGGCACTATGGATTGGTCATTGAAACTCAGCGGCCAGGGTGTGCAGATGACTCTGCGCTCAAGTTGCTGCATGCCGCAGGGCTTGGTCGTGGGCTTTGCGCCAAGCCTGGACTTGCAGCGCTGGCAACTGCGCTTGAGCGATCACCGCTCACAATGGCCCGCCAGTGTTCTGAGTGGCCTGGGCGCCCCATGGAACACCTTGCAGCCCGAGGGCATGTTGGTCTTGCAAACCGAGCAACTCTTGGTGCAAGCCGCAGCGGGTCAAACCCAGTTACAAGGCCGTTTGCAAGTCACGGCAGAAAATGTGACTTCCAAACTCAGCACATTGCGGCCCATGGGCACCTACCAAATTTTATTGGGCGGCAGTGCCACGCCCACCAGCACCCCTGCATTGACACTGCAAACTCAATCAGGCAGCCTGCTGCTGTCAGGGCAAGGGCAGTGGCAGGGCTCTCGTTTGCGTTTTCAAGGTGAAGCCATGGCGGTGCCTGAGCATGCCGCCGCCTTGTCTAATTTGCTCAACATCATCGGACGGCGCCAAGGGGCGCGCAGTTTGCTTTCACTGGGTTGAAATTCATGTTCTTTCTCACTACTTCTTTCAGCACATCTATGACTCGAATGCGCGCAGGCTCACGGCTTTTCGTCAAGCTGGGCTGCGTGCTCGGCTTGAGTTTGGCAGCGCTACAAGCCTGGGGGCAAACCGCAACTGCCGCACCACCTGCACCCTCCACATCACCGGCGGCGGCACCCACCCAAGCGACCCCCAAAGCGGCGGTCAAGTCAGGGCGCAGCAATGAGCCCATCACATTGAACTTTAACAACGCTGAAATTGAATCCGTGGCGCGCACTTTGGCCACCTTGTCGGGCCACAACGTGGTGGTTGACCCTCGGGTCAAGGGGGCCATTTCTTTGTCCAGCACCGTGCCTGTGGCGCCAGCACAGGCGCTGCGTTTATTTGCAGCGCAACTGCGGACCCAAGGCTTTGCCTTGGTTGACTCGGCAGGTTTGTATTTGGTGGTGCCCGAGGCCGATGCCAAGCTGCAAAGTGCTGGCGTGTCTGCAGGCCCAGTGCCTGCATCGAGCGGCCAAATCGTGACCCAAATTTTTCAGCTCAACCACGAAAATGCCAACAACTTGGTACCCGTGCTCAGGCCCTTGATCAGCCCCAACAACACCATCAACATCAACCCGGGCACCAACGCTTTGGTGATCACTGATTACGCCGACAATTTGCAGCGATTGGGCCGCATCATTGCAGCGCTGGATGTGGCCAACGCTACCGGCGTGGAGGTGATTCGCTTGAACCATTCGCTGGCAGTTGACCTGCTTCCCGTCTTGCAGCGCTTGCTTGAATCGGGCGCAACGGGCGCTGGCGCAACCCCGCCAGCGCAAGGCCAAACGGACGCCGCCTTCAAGACCGCCGTGATGGCTGAGCCGCGCACCAATTCTTTGATCTTGCGCGCTGCAAACTCAGCCCGCATGGCCTTGGCCCGCGCATTGATCACGCAGCTTGACCAGCCCTCCGACAGTGGTCCCAATGCGGCCAGCGGCAACATCCATGTGGTGTATTTGAAAAATGCCGATGCCACCAAATTGGCCATCACTTTGCGGGCGGCTTTGACGGCGCAAAGTGGCTCGGCCACGGGCAGCACTGCCAGTGCACCCGCCAGCGCCATGCCCGCCAGCAGCGCAGCATCAGCGAGCTTTGGGAACTCCGGCGGCCAGCCTTCCACAGGCGGTCAAATTCAAGCCGACCCTTCTACCAACGCCTTGATCATCACGGCGCCCGAGCCGCAGTACCGCCAACTTCGCGCCGTGATTGAAAAACTGGATGCGCGCCGGGCCCAAGTTTTTGTAGAGAGCTTGATTGCCGAAGTCAGCGCGGACAAGGCTGCGGAATTTGGCGTGCAGTGGCAAGGCCCGATAGGCAACAAAGGCGACTCCAACATCGGACTGCTGGGCACCAATTTCAAAGTCGGCGGGGCCAATTTAATTTCATTGGCCACACAGGGCGCAAGCGGCACAGTAGCGCCCTCATCGGGCTTGAATGTGGGTGTTGCACACCAAAGTAATGGCACTTATGTGCTTGGGTTTTTAGCGCGATTTTTGCAATCCACCGGCGACGCCAATGTGCTCTCGACACCTAATTTGCTGACCCTGGACAACGAAGAAGCCAAAATTGTGATAGGCCAAAACGTGCCCTTTGTGACGGGCCAATACACCAGCAACAACACCACTGCGGGCAGCGTCAACCCATTCCAGACGATTGAGCGCAAAGATGTCGGCCTGACTTTGCGCGTGAAACCACAAATCAGCGAAAACGGCACAGTCAAGCTGCAAATTTACCAAGAGGTCAGCCGCTTGGATCCGGCCTCGCTCAACTCTTCCACGGGTTTGATCACCAACAAACGCTCGATTGAATCGAGCGTGCTGGTAGAAGACGGTGCGATTGTGGTGCTGGGTGGTTTGCTGCAAGACGACTACGGCAACAGCCAAGAGCGCGTGCCTGGCTTGGGCGATGTGCCCTTCTTTGGCAACCTGTTTCGCTCTGAATCACGCAGTCGCAAAAAAACCAATCTGATGGTGTTTTTGCGGCCTGTGGTGGTGCGTGATGGTGCTTCCACACAAGGCCTCTCGCTGGACCGCTACGAGCAAATGCGCGGTGCTCAGCTCAATGCACAGCCCATAGAGAACCCAGGTCTGCCCGTGTCGGGCTCGCCTGTGTTGCCAGCTGCCACGCGCAAACCTTGAGCTTGATTTAAATGGCTTCACGCTTTTCTTTGCCCTACGCTTTTGCGCGCAGCCATCAAGTGCTGCTCGAGGACGATGGCACACGCCTGACGCTGTGGCTCAGCCCCGACAGCGCCAAGAGCGCTTTGTCTGAAGTGTTGCGGCAATGGGGCCACAGCAACGCCAGTTTTGAAGTTCAGCAGCTCAATGCTGCCGATTTGAAGCAGCGCATCAGCCAAGCCTATACCGCCCAATACGGACCGGGAGAATCCAGCGCTGCAGCCGTGGTCAGTGAAGTCGAGTCAGCGGCCGATTTGTCGCGCATGATGCAAGAGCTTCCCGCGGTCGAAGACTTGCTCGAGACCAGTGACGATGCGCCCATTATTCGCATGCTCAACGCCTTGCTCACGCAAGCGGCCCGCGACGGCGCCAGCGACATTCACATCGAGCCGTATGAGCGCCACTCCAGCGTGCGCTTTCGTGTCGATGGCAATTTGCGCGAGGTGGTGCAACCCCACCGCGCTTTGCACGCAGCTTTGATTTCACGTTTGAAAATCATGGCCGAGTTGGACATTGCGGAAAAACGTTTGCCGCAAGACGGGCGCATCAGTTTGCGCTTGGGCTCGCGCGCTGTCGATGTGCGCGTCTCGACCTTGCCCAGTGCCCATGGCGAGCGAGCCGTGCTGCGCTTGCTCGACAAAAGCGATACGCGTTTGTCTTTGCAAGCCGTGGGCATGCAAGGCCAGGTGCTACAACGCTTCCAAGACTTGGTCAAACAGCCGCATGGTTTGATTTTGGTGACCGGCCCGACGGGCTCTGGCAAAACCACCACCTTGTACGCCGCCTTGCAAAGTTTGGACGCCAGTGGCAGCAACATCATGACCGTGGAAGACCCGATCGAGTATGAGTTGCCCGGTGTAGGGCAAACACAAGTTAACGCGAAGATTGACTTGACCTTTGCCAAGGCCTTGCGCGCGATTTTGCGGCAAGATCCCGACATCATCATGATCGGCGAAATTCGCGATTTTGAAACCGCTCAAATTGCCATTCAAGCCTCCATGACGGGCCACTTGGTACTGGCCACTTTGCACACCAACGACGCCGTCAGCGCCGTGACGCGCCTGACCGACATGGGCATTGAGCCCTTCTTGCTGAGCTCTTCTTTGTTGGGTGTTTTGGCACAGCGCTTGGTGCGAAAGATTTGTTTGCCATGCGGGGGTTCCGGTTGCGTGCAGTGTGGTCAAACCGGCTACGCTGGGCGCACCGGGATTTTTGAATTGTTGGTGACCCATGATGCTTTGCGCGCTCAAATTCATGCGCAAGCCGCAGAGGCCGAAATTCGCCAAGCCGCCTTGGCCAGTGGCATGGTGCTGATGCGCGAGGACGGCGAGCGCTTGGTTGCGCAAGGTGTGACGCGGGCTGAAGAGTTGGTCCGCGTGACGCGTGATTGAAGGCTGATACCATGCCGGCCTTTGCAACATTTTTATTTAACACATACCGATCTGTTGGGGTGCTGTTGACTCTGATGCTGTTGAGCTTGACTGCACATGCTCAAACGGCCAATGATTCAATGCAGACAGCGCAGTCCTCTGAGGCAGCAGACCCGCCCGAGTTGCCAGCTCAAGTTCGCTACACATTGGGCCTGCGCCTACGGTCTAGTGATTTGAGCCACCTCAGTGGCAGCAGCGCACTGCGCCCCGTTCTGGGTTTGCGCTATGGCCGATGGCGCATTGGCATTGGCGATGGCCAGGAGTGGTTGCGCTTTAACAGTTTTCGAAAAGAGCCGGCGCTGACCTACCAATGGATTGAAAAGCGCGACGTGAGTTTGGGTTTGTCCATGCGAATTCACAACTTGAGCACAGGCCAGGGCTTTGATTTGTTTGAAGGTGGCCGCAAAACATTGCGAAGTCGGGCGCTGGCCAATGCTCGCATCACTGATCGATGGAGTGCTGGTATTGAATGGACGCAAGACTTGCTCAACCGCGGCGACAGCAGCAGCCTAGGGCTGGGATTGGCCTATGCCTGGCCCGTCACCCCGCACAGCGAGCTCAGCCTGAATGCCGGTGTGACCTGGGCCCCTGCAGAGCACTGGCGCACCTCGCAAGGGGCGGCGCGCGTGGGCGCTGCCAGTTTGCGCACAGGCACGGGATCGGTTGGCTCGGGCCTGAGTTACAAACACAGTTTGTCAGCCCAATGGGCTTGGTACGGCAGCTTGGGGGTCAACAAGGACGTTGGCTCTGTGGCCGATTTGACAGGGCCGCATACCTTGGTCAATGGCCAAATTGGCCTGCTTTATTTTCAGCGTTGAGCGCTTGACTGCATATGCCCGCCTACTCCTATGAAGCCCTGCAAGCCGACGGTGCATTGCGCAAAGGCGTGATCGAGGCTGACAGCGCCAAAGCCGCGCGCACTCAATTGCGAGGGCAGTCGCTGCTGCCCTTGTCGGTGGCCGTCATTGGCGGGTCGACATCAGCTCAGGCTGGCTGGCACCGCTCGATCGGATCGCGCCCGTGCTTTAACGCCAACGCCTTGGCCGTATGGACCCGTCAATTGGCCAGTCTGGTGAGCAATGGTTTGCCATTGGAGCGGGCTTTGGCGGCTTTGAGCGAGGAAGCCGAGACGGAAAAACAAGGCCACTTGGTGGCCAGTTTGCGCGCTGAGGTGAATGCCGGCTTGGGCTTGGCCAAAGCCATGTCACAGCACCCGCGCGAATTCTCTGCGCTTTACACCGCAGTGATAGGGGCTGGCGAACAAGGTGGTAATTTAGGTCTTGTCTTGAGCCAACTGGCCGATGATTTACAAGACCAGCAAGCCCTCAAGGCCAAACTCTTGAGCGCCTCCTTGTACCCTGCCATCGTCAGCTTGGTGGCCTTGTCGATCGTGATTTTTTTGCTCAGCACCGTGGTGCCGCAAGTGGCGCAAGTTTTTTCAGGAAGTCAGCGCAAGTTACCCACCTTGACGCTGGCCATGCTGGTTTTGAGTGACTTTGTGCGCCACTACGGTTGGACCGTATTGGTGTTGCTCGGTACCTTGGGCTGGGCTTTGCAGCAGGCCCTGTTGAGGCCACTTTTTCGAATTCGTTTTGACGCTGCTTTTTTGCGCACCCCTGTGCTGGGGCGCCTTGCCACGGGTTACAACGCAGCGCGCTTTGCCAGCACTTTGGCCATGCTCACATCGGCAGGTGTGCCTATTTTGAAGGCTTTGCAATCGGCTGCAGATACTTTGTCCAACCAAGCCATGCGCGCCGATGTGCTTGACGCATTGATCTTGGTGCGCGAGGGTGCACCTTTGGCCATGGCACTGGGCCAGAAAAAGCGCTTTCCCAGTTTACTGGGCATGTTCGCACGCTTGGGCGAACAAACCGGCCAATTGCCCGTGATGCTGCAGCGCGCGGCCCAACAAATCTCCACCGACGTGCAGCGGCGCGCCTTGGCATTGGCCACCGTGCTCGAGCCCTTGCTGATTGTGGGCATGGGCGGCGTGGTCATGGTGATTGTGTTGGCCGTTTTGATGCCGATCATGGAGCTGAACCAATGGGTGCGATGATGCTTCTTTGTGCCAGGAGTGCCCTATGTCTGTGAATTTAGACGGCCAATTGGTGGTGGCGATTTCGTCTCGCGCCTTGTTTGATTTTGAAGAAGAAAATTTGGTCTTTGAGCAGCACGATGACCGCGCTTACATGAAGCTGCAACTCGAGCGCTTGGAAGCGCCCGCCAAACAAGGCGTGGCTTTTTCTTTGGTGCGCAAGTTGCTGGCCTTCAACGACGCCAGCACGCAGCGTGTGGAGGTGGTGATTTTGTCGCGCAACGATCCGGTCTCGGGCATGCGTGTGTTTCGCTCTGCGCAGCATTACGGCTTGCCTATTCAACGTGGCAGTTTCACCCGAGGCCAGCCACCCTGGCGTTATTTGAAACCCTTGAATGCCAATTTGTTTTTGTCCACACACTTGTCGGATGTGCGCGCAGCCCTGGAAACCGGTGTGCCCGCTGCACAGGTCTACCCGCATTCTGCGCATGCCTCTGAGGCGCATCCGCATGAAGTGCGCATTGCTTTTGACGGTGATGCTGTGCTTTTTTCTGACGAAGCCGAGCGCGTATTCCAAGCCCAGGGCTTGTTGGCTTTTCAAGCGCACGAACATGCCAAAGCCGCGCAGCCCTTGTCTGACGGGCCTTTCAAGCCACTGCTGGCTGCGCTGCACCGCTTGCAACAAGAGGGCACACCTGACATGCGCATTCGCACTGCACTTGTCACAGCACGCAGCGCTCCAGCCCACGAGCGCGCCATACGCACTTTGATGCAGTGGAACATTGAGGTCGACGAAGCCATGTTTTTAGGCGGCTTGCCCAAGGGTGAATTTTTAAAAGAGTTTGAACCCGACTTCTTTTTTGACGACCAAACCGGGCACATTGAGTCTGCCTCACAGCACGTGCCTTCAGGGCATGTGGTCAGTGGGGTGAGCAACCCTTAACGCGCCCGCTTCAGGGGTCTGCCACGCGGCGCCCTACACGGCGGGCGATCCACACGGTGGAAACCAAGATCACCAATGCACCCAGCCAGGTCATCAGCTGTTTTGCAAAGCCGCGATCCGCTCCTCAATGGGCGGATGCGTTGAGAACCATTGCCCGATGCCCCCTGCAATGCCCATGGCCGCCACGCTCTTGGGCAATTCGGCAGTCTGCAAGCCGCCCAAACGGGCCAAGGCGTTCATCATGGGCTGCTTGCGGCCCATCATGGCTGCCGCGCCAGCGTCAGCACGGAATTCACGGTGCCGACTGAACCAGGCCACGACCATGGCAGCCGCAAAGCCGAGCAAGATATCTAGCACGATGGTGGTGACCCAGTAACCGATGCCTGGGCCTGAGTTTTCTGAATCGTTGCGGCGCAAAAAGCTGTCAACGGCATAACCTATCACGCGCGAGAGGAACACCACAAAAGTGTTCATCACACCTTGGATCAAGGTCATGGTGACCATGTCGCCGTTGGCAATGTGCGCGACCTCGTGGCCAATGACGGCCTCGATTTCTTCGTGCGTCATGTTTTGCAGCAAGCCCGTTGAAACAGCAACGAGCGCCGAGTTTTTGAAGGCGCCAGTGGCAAACGCATTGGGGTCACCTTCGAAAATTCCGACCTCCGGCATGCCAATGCCAGCCTTGTCGGCAAATTTTCGTACGGTCTCGACAAGCCAGGCTTCGTCAGCGTTTTGGGCTTGCTCAATGACCCGGACACCAGAGCTCCACTTGGCCACAGGCTTGCTGATCAGCAAAGAAATGAAGGCGCCTCCAAAACCCATGATCAAGGCGTAGCCGAGCAAGGCGCCCAAATTCAGACCATTGGATGTTAAGAATCGATTGACGCCCAGCAAACTGGCAACCAAACCCAAAACCAAGACCACGGCCAAGTTGGTCAAAACAAAAAGGAAAATGCGTTTCATGAGGAAGTGTGTCTCACCGCCCAGCGAAGGCCAGGCGCATGGCTTGAATATTAGGGGCTTGTCCAACAAAATCAAGTCGGCTTGCGCAATTCCTCAATTTGGAACGGCTTTTACGTGCTGCGAGCTGCTCTGAAGACTTGAGGGTCATCGTAAAAATCAGGGTTTTGATTGTCTGCCCACCAAGCGGGAACGCCTAATACGGGCGTTGGCAAGAAGGGCTTGAGAGCCAACTTGTCTACTTGCAGGTCTTGCGCCAACCACGCATCCCACATCCCGCTGGGCAGCTCTGGCGGCACCCGCCAAAAATGCACGGTGATGGCCTTGTAGGGGCGCACCAATTTTTCCAAGGCGGAGTGGCCAAAAATTTGCGCCTGCGCGTCTTGCCAAAGCGGCCTGAGCGTGACGAAGGCGCGCTGCCAATCTCGTTGCGCCAATGCTGTCCAAATGGCATCAGGCGCTTGCAGCAAGGCAGCATTTTCATCAAAAACCGTGACGGCATCGCGCACAGGACCGCGCACTGCACCCACCCCTTGCGCTGAAATGGCAGCGGCCTGCACACGGTTCAATTGCTGCTTGGCCAGTGGGAACCTGAGCCAACACAAGGCATTGAAAAAATCGTGCAAACCTTCGCGTGTGGGCACACATTGGGTTTCAAAAATGAACTGTTCATAGGCCTGGCCTTCAGGCAAATCTGATGGCGCAACGAACCGCACAGGCACACCTTGCGTCTCTTGCAGGCCTGCCCCAGAAACAGGGTGCGCCAAAGCATTACAAGCCGCGTGCTGGCCCATGCCTTGCTGAACCAAGGCACTCAAAGCCAAGCCTTTCTCGCGCCACGGGGCCAGCCAAGGGGCTGACCAGTCGATTTGATCTAAACCAAGCGCCACGGCAGCGCCTGGCCCGCGCGCAGGGGCTTGAGTTGGGCCTGGCCATAGGCAAAGCTTTCGGCAGAGGTCCAAGATTCACGCCTCAAGCGAATGCGGCCTGTGTTGCGCGGCAAGCCGTAGAAATCTGCCCCATTGAAACTGGCGAAGGCTTCGAGCTGGGCCAAAGCGCCTACGCTGTCAAAGGCCTCGGCATACATCTCCATGGCTGCATGCGCGGTGTAGCAACCCGCACAGCCCATGGCGTGCTCTTTCAAGTGGGCCGCATGTGGCGCGCTGTCGGTGCCTAAGAAAAAACGCTGGTTGCCAGAAGTTGCTGCTTGGAGCAAGGCCAATCGGTGCGTCTCGCGTTTGAGCACGGGCAAGCAATAAAAGTGGGGCTGAATCCCGCCTGTGAATATGGCGTTGCGATTAAAAAGCAAATGGTGCGCAGTCAGGGTTGCGCCCATGAAACAATCTGCGCTTTGTACATATTGCGCCGCTTCTTTGGTCGTGATGTGTTCAAAGACAATTTTGAGTTCTGGAAAATCGCGCCGCAAAGGGATCAGTTGCGTCTCAATGAATACGGCTTCACGGTCGAACAAATCAATCTCACTGCCCGTGACTTCGCCGTGCACCAAGAGCAGCAAACCCTCGCGCTGCATGGCCTGCAGAGTGGGGTAGATTTTTCGCAAATCAGTCACGCCTGCATCGCTGTTGGTGGTGGCACCAGCTGGGTAAAGTTTGCATGCCACCACGCCAGCCGCTTTGGCTTGGACGATTTCTTGCGGGGCCAAGTTGTCGGTCAAATACAAAGTCATCAAGGGCTCAAAGTTCAGGCCATGTGGCACGGCGGCCATGATGCGTTCTTTGTAGGCCATGGCCAGCGCGGCTGTGGTGATCGGGGGCCTGAGGTTGGGCATGATGATGGCGCGCGCAAATTGCGCTGCGGTGTGCGGCACCACCACGTCAAGCGCTTCGCCGTCGCGCACATGCAGGTGCCAGTCATCGGGCTGGGTCAGGGTGATTTCGTCGATGCGTGTGGGGTGGGTCATTTCAATGTCCGACAAGGGTGCTGCTGGCATGGCCTTTGAGTTGCTCGCGCGCGCTGTGCAAGGACTGCAGCAAGGCCAGCGCCTGGAGGTACAAAGTTTCGCCAGCAGGGGTTAAAGAGGTAGGGTAAGAGCTGCGGTCGACCAAGTCAGTGCCGGCCCAAGCCTCCAGCGATTGAATACGCCTTGAAAACGCGGGCTGCGTGACATGGCGCAGCTGCGCCGAGCGGCTGAAACTGCGCGTTTCAGCCAAGCTCACAAAATCTTCCAGCCACTTGGTTTCCATGCCCGCATTATCCGACAGCTGTGCCCCCTTAGGCCGGCGTGGTTTCAGGCTCGGTATTTTGTTGCAAGGCCCACATCTGTGCATACCGGCCATTTTGCTGCAGCAATTGGGCCTGCGTGCCGCGCTCAATGATGCGCCCAGCCTCCATCACCAATATCTCGTGGGCGTCGACCACGGTGGACAAACGGTGGGCAATGACCAAGGTGGTTTTGTTCTGCGCCGCGCTGGCCAGCTCGGCTTGAATGGCGCGCTCGTTGGCTGAATCCAAGGCGGAGGTGGCCTCGTCAAAGACCAAGATGGGCGGGTTTTTGAGCAGTGTTCGGGCAATGGCCACGCGCTGCTTTTCACCGCCCGATAACTTCAGCCCCCGCTCGCCCACCGAGGTGGCGTAGCCCTTGGGCGTGGAGACAATGAAGTCGTGAATGCGGGCAGATTTGGCAGCCTCTTCAATCTCGGCTTGACTGGCCCCTGTGCGGCCATAAGCGATGTTGTAGGCCACCGAGTCGTTGAACAAGACAGTGTCTTGGGGCACGATGCCCAAGGCGCTGCGCACGCTGGCTTGCGTGACTTGGCGAATGTCTTGGCCATTGATCGTGATGCGGCCTTGCTGCACGTCATAAAAGCGGAACATCAATCGCGCCAAGGTGGATTTGCCAGAGCCCGAAGGCCCGACCACGGCCACCGTTTTACCCGCCGGAATTTCAAAACTGATGTCGTGCAAGATGGGGCGATCGGGCTCGTAGGCAAACGAAACCGACTCAAAGCGCAAGGCCGGCGCTTGGCCAAGCTGCAATGGCAGAGCGCCAGGTTGATCAGCCACTTCACGCTCACGGTCCATCAAGGTGAACATCTTGTCCAGATCGGTCAGGCTTTGTTTGATCTCTCGGTACAGCACCCCCAAAAAGTTCAAAGGAATGTACAGCTGGATCATGAAGGCATTGATCATGACCAAGTCGCCCAAGGTCATGCGGCCTTCTACAACGCCTTGTGTGGCGCGCCAGAGCATCCCGACCAAGGCCACTGCAATGATCAATTGCTGGCCCGTGTTGAGCACCGACAAAGTGGTCTGCGCCTTCAAACGGGCCAGGCGCAAGCGCTCCAGAGTGTCGTCATAGCGCTTGGCTTCGTAGGCCTCGTTGCCAAAGTATTTGACGGTTTCGTAATTGAGCAAAGAATCAATGGCCCGGGTGTGTGCGGCCGAATCAAACTCATTGGCCTCACGCCTGAACTGCGTGCGCCACTCGGTGATGCGCACCGTGAAATAAATGTACAAAGCCAGCGCAGCCAAGGTGATCCAAGCAAACCAAGCATCAAAGCGAATGGCCAAGATCGACAACACCAATGTGACCTCGATCAAGGTCGGCACGATGCTGTACAAAGAATACGAGATGAGCGACTCAATGCCGCGCACGCCGCGCTCGATGTCACGCGTCATGCCGCCCGTTTGCCGGGCCAAGTGAAAACGCAAACTCAAGGCGTGCAAGTGCTCAAAAGTTTCCAATGCAATGCTGCGCGCCGCGCCCTGCGTGGCTTTGGCAAACACCAACTCACGCAGCTCGGTGAAGGCCGAAGTCATCAAGCGCAGCAAGCCATACCCCAACAACAAAGCGGCTGGCACCACCAAAACTTGCACCGGGTCTGAAGGTTTGAAGCTCATGGCATCGACCAAATGCTTGAGCAAAATCGGCACGCTCACATTGGCCAATTTCGCGCCCACCATGAACAGCAAGGCGGCAGCCACGCGCCATTTGTACTGAAACAAATAGGGCAGTAAACGTTTTAAGGTTCGGCCATCGGCATCAGGAGGGGGTGGCAAATGGGGGGCAGAGGGAGAGCTTTCACCGTGATAGCGCATTAAGAACAATCAAAACATTTTAGATTTTGGAAAAATCAGGTTTTCGTTTTTCCATGAAGGCGCCGAACGCTTCGCGCGCTGCAGGCTCGCGCAGCATGCGGCCAAAACTTTTGCCCTCCTCGCCCATGCGCGCGAGCACAGCAGGGGTTTGCTCGCCTTTCATGAGCCGCTTGGTTTCTATCAAGGCTGACAAGGGTTTAGCAGCCATTTTTTTCGCCTGCGCTTGGGCGTGGCCATTGACTTCGGTGGGTGGCACCACGCGGTTGACCAGACCAACTTCCAACGCTGCTTCGGCAAAAAATGGCTCGCCCATCAGGAGGGCTTCGGCCGCGCGGTGGTAACCCATCATTTGCGGCACCAACAAACTCGAGGCGGCCTCTGGGCACAAGCCCAAATTCACAAAGGGCATGGAAAACGCAGCGTTGTCTCCGGCATAAACCAAATCGCAATGCAGCAACAGTGTCGTGCCAATGCCCACGGCCGGCCCAGCGACTGCAGCAATCAGTGGTTTTTCAAAACTGGCAATGCCGCGCAAAAATCGAAACACAGGCGAGTCTTGGGTGGACGGCGCTTGGTTCAAAAAATCGCCAATGTCGTTGCCAGCGCTGAAAATGGATTCGTGCCCCTGAATCACCACCACCCGCACTGCGGCATCGGCGCTGGCTTGCGCCAGCGCATCGGCCATCACCCCATACATGGCCGAGGTGATCGAGTTTTTTTTCTCCAAGCGGTTGAAGGTCAGGGTCATCACACCGGCGTCAACGTGGGTCAAGATATCAGACATGGGCATTTAATGAAGGAGGTTGAAGGACACAAGGCAAGCGTGATCAAGGCACGCGAACCCAAGTTTGGGTGCGGCCAAACGGGCCGAAGGAGCCGCGCACTTCGAGCTTGGCGCCGCCCTCAATGGGGGTCAAGCGAAGGCCATAGGTTTTGCCGTTTTCAGGGTCCAAAATTTCACCGTCTTCCCAGACATCTTTGTTGCTGGCTTTTTTGGCACCCCGAATGATCTCCAGACCCAGGACGGGTTGGTTTTTTCGGTCGTCACTGCACTTGTCGCAGCGCACGGCGGGGTCTGCGTCTTTGCGTAAAAGTTTTTCAACCCGCCCGCGCATCACGCCTTGGTGCTCGGTGATGACGACCATGCTCTTGGGCTCGCCGGTTTTTTCGTCCACGGTGTTCCACTGGCCCACGGGCGAGCTGCCCAGCGCTGCAGTGGTACACAAGCTGGTGGTCAACCAGAGACTGCACTTTGCCAAAAATAGGGTGTTGTATGTCATTTGAGAACCTCCTGTGAAAGAAATGAATGTGCGCTGGAGTATCAAGCCAAAGCAGCGTCTGTGTCCATCAACGAGGCGCTGCCAGCGCGCGCACTTTGAATCAAGCCAGCTGTCTCGGGCATCAAGCGGACGAAATAAAACCGCGCTGTTTCAAGCTTGGCTTGGTAAAACGGGTCTGGGCGCTGTGCTTGCTCTTTGGCCAGTGCAATTTTGGCCAAAGCCACCTGCGCCATGCGGGCCCAAAAGTAGCCAAACACCAAGTGCCCGGCCACGCGCAAATAGTCGACCGAGGCGGCGCCCACTTCGTCGGCATTGCCCAAGGCTTTCATGCCGATTTCTGTGGTCAATTGCGTGGTCTTTTGGCCCAAGTCAGCCAACGGCTGGATGAACTCGGCCATCTCTTCGTTGCCCATTTCTTGTTGCACCAGTTTGGCAATGAGTTTGCCAAATTTCTTCAAGGTGGCACCTTGGTTGCCCAAGATTTTTCGGCCCAACAAATCCAAAGATTGGATGCTGTTGGTGCCCTCGTAAATCATGTTGATGCGGGCATCGCGCACAAACTGCTCCATACCCCACTCTTTGATGTAGCCGTGACCCCCAAAGACTTGCTGGCACTGCGTGGCTGCTTGGTAGCCGTTGTCGGTCAAGAAGGCTTTGATGATGGGTGTCATCAAGGCCAAGAGTTCGGCTGACTCTTGCCGCACGGCTTCGTCGGGATGATTGACTTCTTTGTCCAACAGCAAGGCGCAGTAACAAGCCAAGGCGCGGCCGCCTTCGGCGTAGGCTTTGGCTGTCAGCAGCATGCGGCGCACATCGGGGTGAACCAAGATCGGGTCAGCCGGTTTGGCGGGCGCTTTGACACCCGTCAAACTGCGCATTTGCAAACGGTCTTTGGCATAGGCCAGTGCGTTTTGATAGGCCACTTCCGTCAAGCCCAAGGACTGGTTGCCCACGCCCAAACGGGCTGCGTTCATCATGACGAACATGGCGGCCAAACCCCTGTTGGGTTGCCCCACCAAGCTGCCCACAGCGCCGTCTAAGACCATTTGGCAGGTGGCGTTGCCGTGGATGCCCATCTTGTGCTCCAAGCCGCCGCAGTAGATGCCGTTGCGCGAGCCCAAACTGCCGTCCGCGTTGACATTGAATTTGGGCACCACAAACAAGCTGATGCCTTTGCTGCCCACTGGCGCATCTGGCAAACGAGCCAACACCAAGTGAACAATGTTGGGGGCCAAGTTGTGTTCGCCAGCGCTGATGAAAATCTTTTGCCCGGTCAAGGCGTAGTTTCCATCGGCTTGGGGTTCCGCCTTGGTGCGTAGCATGCCCAGATCGGTGCCGCAATGCGGCTCGGTCAAGCACATGGTGCCGGTCCACTCGCCCGAAGTCAGTTTGTGCAAGTAGGTGGCTTTTTGGGCATCGGTGCCGTGCTCATGCAAACAGGCATTGGCCCCGTGCGACAAGCCGGGGTACATGGTCCAGGCCTGATTGGCCGAATTGAGCATTTCATAAAAACACTGGTTGACCACATAAGGCAAGGCCTGGCCACCAAACTCCGTGTCGGAGCTGAGCGCCGCCCAGCCGCCTTCAACGTATTTTTGATAGGCCTCTTTGAAGCCCTTTGGCGGCGTAACTTCGTGGCTGCTGCGGTCCAGCGTGCAACCTTCTTGGTCACCCGAAATGTTCAACGGGAAAATGACTTCCGAAGCGAATTTACCGCCCTCTTCAAGCACTGCGTTGACGGTGTCGATGTCGGTCTGTGCATGTTTGGGAAGGGCTTTGAATTCTTCGCAAACGTTCAGCAACTCATGCAACACAAATTGAAAATCCCGCTGGGGTGGGTTGTAGGAGGGCATAAATACCTTTGATGAAAATAGGGTAAAGAGACGTTCAAACCTGCTTGGCAGGCCCGTTGCGTTCCATGATTTGGCTGAAGGCTCTGCGGGCGCGCTCGAGTGCGCCGGGCTTACGCAAAAAACGCGCTTCGTAATGCAGTGCCAATATCAGGCCATGGATTTCAAACGCGATTTGATGGGTGTCGGCATGTTGCCCCAGATGGTGTTGCGATTGGGCTTGTTCCACGGCCCGCTGCAAGGCGGTTTGCCAAGTGGTGACCGAGGAAGCCAATGCGTCACGCACCGAGCCGGGGCGGTCGTCAAATTCAACGGCGCCGCTGATGTAAATGCAGCCCGAGTCAATTTCGATCGTGGTGCGATGAATCCAGTTGTCAAACAAGGCTTGCAAACGGGGCAAACCGCGCCCCTTGGCCAGCGCAGGGTAAAAAACTTCGCGCTCAAAGCGTTCGTGGTATTCACGAATGACCGATAGTTGCATCTCTTCGCGCGAGCCAAAATGCGCAAAGACGCCCGACTTGCTCATGCCACTGACTTCGGCCAATGCGCCAATCGACAAGCCTTCCAGGCCAATTTGCGAGGCCAAGCCCAAAGCCGCATCGACGATGGCTGCTTTGGTCTGGCGACCTTTGTGCAAGGTGCGAACGACGCCCTCTTCAGAGCTGCGTTCATCGCGTTCAGGGGGGGAAATGGGTCGAAGTGTCATGGCAAAATAGTACGAGCGTTCTATTTTGCATGAAAATACCCCTGAATGGCACTTTCCCTGGGTTGCCAAGGGTTAATACTTGAAAAAGAAAGGCCGCAGTGGGCATGAACTGCCCGCCTGCGGCTTTAAGGTGGATTTCGGATGCCGGTTTATGGCTTGCGTTTGTAAGCCAGCACTTTTTGTGTTTGCGAGCCCAAGCCCTCGATGCCCAAGCTCATGACATCGCCCTTTTTCAAAAAGATCGGGGCTGGTTTGCCATCTTTCTTCACGCCCATGCCCACACCTGGAGGCGTGCCGGTGGTGATGATGTCGCCTGGCTCCAAAGTCATGAATTGGCTGACGTAGCTGACCAATTTGGCAGCGCCAAAAATCATGGTCTTGGTGCTGCCGTTTTGCATGCGCTGGCCGTTCAGCTCCAGCCACATGTGCAAGTTTTGCGGGTTGGGCACTTCGTCTTTGGTGACCATCCATGGGCCGATGGGGCCGAAGGTGTCGCAGCCCTTGCCCTTGTCCCAAGTGCCGCCCAACTCGAGTTGGTAGGCACGTTCGCTCACATCGTTGATGGTGCAATAACCGGCCACATAGCTCAGCGCGTCTTTTTGCGAGACATAACTGGCGCGCGTGCCGATCACGATGCCCAACTCCACTTCCCAGTCAGATTTGAGCGAACCTTTGGGCAGCATCACGTCGTCGTTGGGGCCTTGAATGCATGAGGTTGCTTTCATGAAAACAATGGGCTCTTTGGGAATGGGCATGTTGGCTTCGGCCGCATGGTCGGCATAGTTCAGGCCAATGGCAATGAACTTGGGCACATGCGCCACTGGGCAACCCATGCGGGGCTTGCCGCGCACCAAGGGCAGTTTGTCGGTTTTGAGTTTGGCCAATTTGGCCAAGACTTGGGGCGAGAGTTGGGCGGGGCCAATGTCGGGCAGCACAGCGCTGAGGTCGCGCAGAGCACCTGCGGCGTCGATCAAGCCTGGTTTTTCTTTGCCGGGTTGGCCGTAACGAACGAGTTTCATAGAGACTTCCTTGGAGTAAATTCAAAAAGTATTTTGCGCGATTTCGCGTTGCGCTGCACGCACAAAGTACATCAGTAGGTCGCGCGGCCGCCGGACAGGTCAAACACAGCACCTGTTGAGAAAGAACAATCTTCAGTGCACAGCCACGTGACCATGGCTGCAATTTCTGAGGGCTCGCCAAATCGGGCCATGGGGATTTTGGAGAGCATGAAGGCGATGTGCTCGGGGCTCATTTGATCAAAGATGGCCGTCTTGACTGCCGCTGGCGTGACGCAATTGACGCGCACACCGGTGTTGGCCAACTCTTTGCCCAGTGATTTGGTCAGCGCCATGACAGCGGCTTTGCTGGCACTGTAGGCGCTGGCATTGGGGTTGCCGTCTTTGCCTGCCACCGAGGCGATGTTGACAATGCGCCCCGCCGGGCGCTCCTGCAAATGCGGCGCCCATTCACGGCAGCAATAAAACAGGCCATTCAAATTCACTTGCATGACTTGCTGCCAAGCATCGATGGGGTAATTCCACACCTGGGTGTTGGGCCCTGTGATGCCGGCTGAATTGACCAAGGCGTCAACCGGTCCAAAGGCCAAGGTTTTTTGCGTGGCCTGCACCACCGAGTCGTGCTGCGCAACGTCCACTTGCACGCCGTGCACTGCTGCGCCAGGCGCGCTCGCTTGAAGTGCTTTGACTGCTTTGTCCATGCCGGCTGCATCGCGGTCCCACACTGTGACGCTGCCGCCCGAGGCCAAGATGCGCTGTGCAGTGGCAAAGCCCAAACCCGTGGCGCCGCCGGTGATGACCGCATGACGGCCCTTCATGTCATATTGGTTCATAGTTACCTTTAGAAAGTTATGCCAAGTTGGGCATCAAATGGTCATGCCGCCATCGACCATGTAGGCATTGCCGGTGGCAAAAACAGATTCGTCAGAAGCCAAAAATACAATGATGGGTGCGATTTCGTGGGCTTGCGCCAAGCGCCCCATGGGTTGTCGTGCGACGAAATTTTTGCGCGCTTGCACGGGGTCGGCTTCCGCGTTGATGCGGTCGTGCAAGGAAGGCGTGTCCACCGTGCCAGGGCAAATGCAGTTACAGCGAATGCTTTGTCCGACAAAATCAGCGGCCACGCTTTTGGTCAGGCCAATCACGGCTGCTTTGGAGGCGCCATAGACAAAGCGATTGGGCAAACCGCGCACGCTGGAGCACACGCTGGCCATGTTGATGATGCTGCCGCCCCCGCTGGCCAGCATTTTGGGCAGGACCGCTTGAATCATCCAATACTGCGAGCGCACATTCAAGTTGAAGGCGAACTCCCAGTCGGCATCGGTGGCCTTTAAGATGCTGCCGCTGTGAACGTAACCTGCGCAATTGAACAATGCGTCCAGATGCGAAATCTGAGCGACTTGCTGGGTGATGGCGTCTTTGTTGAGTACATCGAGCACGGCGGTGTGAACTCTTTCCACACCCGCATAGCCTTCGAGCAAAGCGGCGTTGACGTCGGTGGCCCACACCGTGGCACCCTCGGCGGCCATGGCCAAAACGGCGGCCTTGCCAATGCCTTGCCCCGCTGCGGTGACGAGCACCGTTTTACCTTCGAGTCTCATGATTTGATCTCCAAAAAAACCGATTGTCGCTGCGCAATGGCAGCCCAGTCCCAGTCGATGCCCAAGCCAGGGCGATCAGGTGGGTACGCAAAACCTTGCTCTATGCGCAAACGCGAATGCGTGATGTCGTCCAACTGGGGAATATATTCCACCCACGTGGCATTGGGCACGGCGGCGCACAGGCTGACATGCAATTCCATCAAAAAATGCGGGCACACGGGCACATCAAATGTTTCGGCCAGGTGCGCTGTTTTGATCCAGGGCGTGATGCCGCCAATGCGCGCCACATCGGGCTGCACCACGCTGCAGGCGCCCTGCTCCAAATATTCGCGAAACTGCATGGGGTGGTAGAGCGATTCACCGACGGCCACGGGCGTCAAAGTGTGCTCGCGCAGTTGGCGGTGCCCGCTGACATCTTCAGCTGGCAGGGGCTCTTCGATCCAAGCCAAATCAAGCCCCTCAAAGGCCTTGGCGCGGCGCACCGCCTCGGGCCTGTGAAAACCTTGGTTGGCATCGGTCATGATGTCAAATTCTGGCCCTACCGCTTCTCGCACGGCCGACAGGCGGGCCACATCTTCGCTCACGTGAGGGCGTCCGATTTTGATTTTGCAGCCCTTGAAACCTTCGGCTTGGGCTTGCAGACTTTGCTCGACCAAGGCTTGGGGCGACAAGTGCAGCCAACCGCCTTCGGTGCTGTACAGCGGCACCCGCGTCTGTGCGCCGCCGAGCAATTGCCACAGCGGCAGTTGCTGGCTTTGAGCGCGCCAATCCCACAAGGCCGTGTCCACACAGGCCAGGGCCAAACTGGTGATGGCGCCCACCGCCGTGGCGTGGGTGTGAAAGAACAGATCTTTCCAAATGGCTTCAATGTGCACGGGGCTGCGGCCCAGCAAACGCGGCGCCAAGTGGTCGTGCAGCAAGGCCAGCACCGAGGAGCCCCCCGTGCCAATGGTGTAGGCATAACCGGTGGCCACGATGCCGTCACTGCAGGTCAAGCTCAGCAGCAATGTTTCTTGCGTGACAAAGGACTGGATCGCGTCGGTGCGCACGACCTTAGGAGGCAAGTTAACCTGGCGCAGCGCTATGCGCTCAATGGTGACGGTGGACATGACGCGGCAGTGAAGAATAACGACTCAAAAGACTTTGCATTCGGGTTTGTGCGGATCAAAATAGGCTTGACCCACCTGAAAGATCCATGTGAAGATTGTGCAACTGGTCTGACCACTTGTCCAATTCTCGTTATCCCTGAGACTCCTTTCTTCTTTATCAAGTTCATGCCCCTGATTCAAGTTGCCCCCCAACGCTTGTACCGGCAAATCGCCGAGCAAGTCCAAGGCTTGGTCACGTCGGGCGAATTCGCTGTGGGCTCGCGCTTGCCGGCCGAGCGTGATTTGGCCACGCAGTTGGGCGTCAGTCGCCCCTCTGTGCGAGAGGCCTTGATTGCGCTGGAGGTGGAAGGCGTGATCGAGGTGCGCACCGGGTCGGGCATTTATGTCAAGTCCGTGCGCAAGCGCTCTGCCCAGGCCACGCGGGGCAACAACACCCCTGCCGAATGGGGCCCGCTGGAAGTCATGTGCGCGCGCGAACTGGTGGAGTCCGAGGTGGCCGCGCTGGCCGCTGAACACGCCAGCAAAAGCGATCTGAAGTTGATCCAAAAAGCTTTGCAACAAATGAAAAAACAAGCAGGCCGAGGAGAAATCCCCAGGCAAGGCGACGAGGCCTTTCACATGGGCATTGCACAGGCCTGCGGCAACAGCGTTTTACTTGACACGGTGGCGCGCTATTGGCAAGCCCGAACCAGCCCGTTGTTTGAGCGTTTGGGCGATTATTTTGAATTTCCAGCCTCCTGGGAGTTGGCCATCAAGGAGCATCAACAAGTGTTGGATGCCATTGAAGCCCAAGACCCCGCAGCCGCGCGACGCGCCATGCAAAAGCATTTGCGACGCGCCCTTCAACGTTACAGCGCGAGCTGGCGCCGCGCACCTGCACGACCGTGATTTTCTCGCCAGCATTTATCCTTCAACTTTTCAACTTTCAGGAGACTCCAGCATGACCCGACGTCAAACAATTCAAGTGCTTGCCAGCGCCAGCATGGTGGCCTTGGGCCTCATCGGTGCCTTAGGCAGCACAGCCGTTCAGGCCCAGCAAAAACTCAAGTGGGCGCATGTCTACGAAGCCTCTGAGCCCTTTCACACCTCTTCGGTCTGGGCGGCAGAAGAATTCAAAAAGCGCACCAACGGCAAGTTTGAAATTCAAGTTTTCCCAGCTTCAAGTTTGGGCAAAGAAAGCGACATCAACCAAGGCCTGCAACTGGGCACGGTGGACATCATTTTGACCGGCGCTTCATTTGCTGCCAACTCTTTTCCTCGCTTGGCAGTGAACTATTACCCCTTCACATTTCGTGATGCCGACCATGTCCTGAAGTATGGCAAGAGCGATGTTTTCAAGGAGCTCGCTGAGGGCTACAAAAAAGCCACCAATGGCAACACCATCACCGCCATGACTTACTACGGTGTGCGCCACTCCAGCAGCAACAAGCCTTTCAAAAATTGCGACGAGATGAAGGGCCTGAAAATGCGCGTGCCAGATGCGCCGGCCTACACCGCATTGCCCAGGGCTTGTGGCGCCAACCCCACCCCCATTGCATTTGCTGAAGTTTATTTGGCACTTCAAAACGGCACAGTGGACGCACAAGAAAACCCACTGCCCACCATCGAAGCCAAGAAGTTTTATGAAGTGCAAAAGCACATCATCTTGACCGGCCACATTGCCGACGCCTTGCTCACAGTGGTGGCCCCGGGCACCTTGAGCAAAATGACGCCAGCTGAGCAAAAAATATTGGGCGAAGTCACGCAAGAAGCAGCCGAAAGAGCCAGCGCTCAAATTCGCAAACGTGAGGCCGAACTCATCGAAGAATTCAAGAAGAAAGGCATCAACATCATCACTGTAGACCGCAATGAATTTCAGCAGCGCGTTCTCAAAGCGATTGACTTTCCTTCTATGAAATTAGACAAAAAAGACTGGGACCGTGTGATTGCCATCAAGTAAGACACATGTCCACCATTGACGACATGCCCAGTGTGATGGGCGAAGACGGAGAGTTCCACGCGCAAGACGAAGCGGTGGACCTCTCCGGCACACCGATTGAAGCCTGGGTGGCCCTGGGCTTTTTTTGGCTTTTGGCTGCCACGGTTTTCTACCAATTTTTTACCCGCTATGTGCTGAACAATTCAGCCTCGTGGACCGAGGAGATTGCGCGCTACTTGCTGATCGCTACCGTGTTCACGGGAGCCACCATTGGTGTGGCCAAGAACAACCACATCCAAGTCGATTTCTTCTACCGCTTCATGCCGCGCTGGCTCAGCCGGGCCATGAGTTTGGCAGTCGATGTGATGCGTGTGGCTTTCTTTGCAACAGCCAGTTTCTTGACCGTGCAAATGATGGACAAGCTGGGCCACTCCATGATGACGGTGGTCGACTTGCCCATGAACATGGTTTACGGCGTGTGCTTGTTTGGCTTTGTCGCCATGGGCCTGCGCGCTGTTTGGGTTTTGAAAATTCACTGGCAGCGCGGTTACACCGTTTTAGAGCGGCCAGAGTCTGTCATGAGCGACCGCTGATCAACCGCTTCACCTTTTAAGGCTTGCATGCTGAAAATTATTTTTCTGTTACTCATGAGCGGTGGCATTCCGGTGGCCATTGCCATGGCAGGCGCCTCGCTGATCTATCTGTTCACCAACGACAGCTCGCCCCCGCTTGTGGTGATTCACCGCATGATCTCGGGCATTGACAGCTTCCCGCTCTTGGCTGTGCCCTTCTTTATTTTGGCGGGCAATTTGATGAACAATGCGGGCATCACCAACCGCATTTACAACTACGCTTTGGCCTTGGTCGGTTGGCTCAAAGGGGGCCTGGGGCATGTCAATGTGGTGGGCTCGGTGGTGTTTGCCGGCATGAGTGGCACCGCCATCGCAGACGCAGCTGGCTTGGGCACGATCGAAATCAAAGCCATGAAAGACCATGGTTACAGCACTGAATTTGCTGTTGGCGTGACGGCGGCATCGGCCACTTTGGGGCCCATCATTCCTCCCAGCTTGCCCTTTGTGATCTACGGCATGATGGCCAACGTGTCGGTCGGCTCCTTGTTCTTGGCAGGCATCTTGCCCGGCGTGATGATGGCCATTTTGATGATGGTCACCGTGGCTTACTTTGCCCATAAAAACAATTGGGGTTCGGACGCGAAATTCAGTTGGCCGCGCTTGCTCAAAGCACTGGCCGAGACCGCGGTGGTGGCGGGCTGGCCCTTGTTGGTGTGGTGGCTGATTCAAGGCCTTGGCCTGCACCCGCAGTGGACGGTGCTGGGCGCTTTGGTCTTGCTGTTTGCCGCTGACAAAATTTTTGACTTTCAAGCGGTGCTGCCCATCATGACCCCGGTGCTTTTGATTGGCGGCATGACCACCGGCGTGTTCACGCCCACCGAAGGGGCCATTGCCGCATGCGTGTGGGCTTTGATTTTGGGCTTTTTTTGGTACCGCACCTTGAACTGGAAAATGTTTGTCAAGGTTTGCTTGGACACCGTAGAGACCACCGCCACGGTGTTGTTCATTGTGGCGGCTGCCAGTATCTTTGGCTGGATGCTCACGGCCACTGGGGTGACAGCGGCCATCGGCGCTTGGGTGCTGGGCTTCACGCAAGAGCCTTGGATATTTTTGCTGCTGGCCAATTTGTTGATGTTGTTTGTGGGTTGCTTTTTGGAGCCCACTGCAGCCATCACCATTTTGGTGCCGATCTTGGTGCCCATTTGCCAAAAACTAGGCATTGATTTGATTCACTTTGGCTTGGTCATGGTGCTCAACTTGATGATCGGTTTGCTGCACCCCCCCATGGGCATGGTCTTGTTTGTCTTGGCGCGCGTGGCCAAACTCAGCGTGGAACGCACCACCATGGCCATCTTGCCCTGGCTCGTGCCATTGCTGGCCAGTTTGATTTTGATCACCTACGTGCCCAGCGTGGTCTTGTGGTTGCCTCACTTGGTTTATTGAACCACTTTAACTTTGATACGAATGAATCAATACATCCAACTCCATCCTGACGATGACGTTGTCATCTCACGCGCTCAACTGATCAGTGGCACAACGGTGGCAGGTGTGGCTGTGCGCGGCCTCGTGCCTCCCGGGCACAAAATAGCGCTGCATGCTGTGGCCCCTGGCCAAGCCGTGCGGCGCTACAACCAAATCATTGGCTTTGCCAGCCAAGCCATTGCCGCTGGCGAGCATGTGCACACCCACAACTTGAACATGGGGCCCGACAAAGGTCAATTTGAGCGTGACTATGCCGTTGGCCAAGATGTCAAGCCTGAGGCTGCGCATCAAGAGGCGACGTTCATGGGCATCGTTCGGCCAGACGGGCGTGTGGCCACGCGCAACTACATTGGTATTTTGTCTACCGTCAATTGCTCGGCCACCGCAGCTCGCGCCATTGCCGATCATTTTTCTCGCCGCAACAACCCTGCAGCTTTGGCAGATTTTCCCAATGTCGACGGCGTGGTTGCATTGACGCATGGCACCGGCTGCGGCATGGCCACCGAAGGGCTGGGCATGCAACTGCTGCAGCGCACTTTGGCCGGTTACGCCACACACGCCAATTTTTGGGGCGCGCTGGTGGTGGGCTTGGGGTGCGAGGCCAATCAGCTGAGCAGCTGGCTGGAGCACAGCAGTTTGCGTGCGGGTGAAAACCTCAAAGTGTTCAACATCCAAGACAGCGGAGGCACGCGCCAAACGGTCGAAAAAGGCATTGCGCTGGTGCAAGAAATGCTGCCCAAAGCCAACGCCACATCGCGCCAACCCTGCAGTGCGGCGCACATCACAGTGGGCCTGCAATGCGGAGGCTCAGACGGTTACTCGGGCATCAGTGCCAACCCTGCGCTGGGCGCTGCAGTGGACATTTTGGTGGCCCACGGCGGCACTGCCATCTTGAGTGAAACACCTGAAATTTATGGCGCTGAGCATTTGCTCACACGCCGCGCAGTCAAGCCCGAAGTGGCGGCCAAATTGATCGAGCGCATCAAGTGGTGGGAGGACTACACCGCTTTGAACGGCGGTGAGATGAACAACAACCCCTCGCCCGGCAACAAAGCGGGCGGCTTGACCACCATCTTGGAAAAATCATTAGGCGCTGTGGCCAAAGGCGGCACCAGTAATCTGCAAGCGGTTTATGAATATGCGCAAAGCGTCACGGCCAAGGGTTTTGTTTACATGGACACCCCCGGGTACGACCCGGTCAGTGCCACTGGTCAAGTTGCAGGCGGCGCCAATATGATTTGCTTTACCACCGGGCGCGGAAGTGCCTACGGCTGCGCGCCTTCGCCAAGTTTGAAGTTTTCAACCAACACCGCATTGTGGAAAAAGCAATCTGACGACATTGACCTCAATTGCGGAGAAATTGTTGACGGCAGCAGCAGCATTGCCCAAATGGGGCAACGCATTTTTGAAATGATGTTGGCCACTGCTTCGGGGCAGGCCACGCGCAGTGAATCACATGGTTACGGGCAAAACGAGTTTGTGCCATGGCAAGTCGGAGCGGTGATGTGACTATGAACCACCTTGTCCAAGCAGCGCCATTGCGCGCACAAATCACCAGCATTGTTCAAGCCGCCGGCAGCAGCCCCGAAGAAGCGCACAAAGTTGCCGCCAATCTGGTCATGGCCAATTTGAGCGGTCATGATTCACATGGCGTGGGCATGGCGCCGCGCTACATCGATGCGGTGCTCGAAGGCGGTCTGCAGCCCAACACCGGCATCAAAGTTTTGCTCGACACCGGCCCCATGCTCAGCTTGGACGGACAGCGCGGTTATGGCCAAATCACGGGCGAGCAAGCCATGCTCATGGGCATTGAACGCGCCAAACAGTTCGGCGTGTGCACATTTGCGCTGGGCCACTCGCACCACTTGGGGCGCATTGGACATTTTGCCGAAATGGCCGTGGCACAAGGCTTGGTGTCCATGCACTTTGTCAATGTGCTCTCGCGCCCCGTGGTTGCGCCTTTTGGTGGTGGTGATGGGCGCTTTGGCACCAACCCTTGCTGCATTGGCATTCCCATGGGCAGTGCGCCACCCTTTGTGCTGGACTACGCCACCAGCCGCGTGGCCCAAGGCAAGATGCGCGTGGCCTACAACAAGGGCGAAGCAGTGCCGCAAGACTGGTTGATCGACGAGCACGGCCACCCCACCACCAACCCTGGCGTGGTGGTGGTGCCGCAGTCCAATGGCTTGTTTGGGGCCCTGCGAACTTTTGGCGATCACAAAGGTTTTGGCATGGCCATCGCTTGCGAATTGCTCGGCGGCGCGCTAACTGGCGGCGGCACGTGGCACCGCCCTGCAGACAACCAGCGCGCTGTGCTCAACGGCATGTTGACCGTCTTGATCGACCCCGTGCGTTTGGGCACGCAAGACGCGTTTGAGCAAGAAGCAGCAGCCTTTGTGGCTTGGCTGCGCGAAAGCCCGCCAGCCCCGGGCAGCCAAGGCGTGTTGCTGGCCGGAGAGCCTGAGCGCCAAGCCCGCGTCCTGCGTGAGCGAGATGGCATCGAAATCGATGAGGCCACCTGGCAAGAGATCCAAGAATCTGCGCGCAAAGTGGGCGCAAAAATTTAGGTCAAAGCACCCGGGCCAAACTGGGCTGCAAGTTCTCTGATGGCAAACGCTTAAAGCCCGAGCGCGCAAAACGCTGCAAGCGTCCCATCATGAAGGCCACCAACAAGGAGGCCTGAACTTGGGCGTCCACGGTGGGGGTATCGCTTTGCGCGCCTTCTTGCCTAGCGCCCTCACGCAAAGATTGCTTCAGCGCGCTTTCGAGCTTGTCGAACAACAGGTTCATGCGTTCTTGCAATCGATCGTTTTCAAACACCAAAGCATCACCCGTCATGACGCGCGCCATGCCAGGGTTTTTCTCGGCAAATTGCAAAATCAAAGCCACGATGCGCGCCACTTGCACTGGGCCTGCCGCTTCGCGGTCGGTGACTTGTCGCACCAAGGCAAACACTGACTGCTCGACAAACTCAATCAAGCCTTCAAACATTTGCGCTTTGCTGGCGAAGTGCCGGTACAAGGCCGCCTCACTCACGCCCAACTTGGCTGACAAAGCTGCTGTGGTCACGCGGTCTGCACCGGGTTGCTCGAGCATGCTGGCCAGCGTTTGCAAAATCTGCAAACGCCGCTCGCCAGGGCGGGGGCGCTTGCGAGCGGGGGCATCCTGGGCGTCTTCGGACACCTCAGCTTCAGGCAGGTTCTGCTCGGATTGCGTCATAAGGCCCTCTTTTGTCTCTTGGCTAAAGTGGTTCAGATGTTTCGGACAGTGCTGATCAATGGCTTCGAATCATGGTGCCGAACGCTTGATCGGTCAAGATTTCAAGCAACATGGCGTGCGGCACTCGGCCATCGATGATGTGCACCGCGTTGACACCGCTCTTGGCGGCATCCAAGGCGCTGCTGATTTTGGGCAACATGCCCCCGCTGATGGTGCCATCGGCAAACAGCTCGTCAATGCGCCGTGCAGACAGGTCGGTCAATAAATTGCCTGCTTTGTCCAGCACGCCCGGTGTGTTGGTCAAGAGCACCAATTTTTCTGCTTTGAGCACGCTGGCCAATTTGCCGGCCACCACATCGGCGTTGATGTTGTAGCTCTCGTTGTGTTCGCCAAAACCGATCGGGCTGATCACGGGTATGAAGGCATCGTCTTGCAAGGCCTTGACCACGCTGGGGTCGATCGATTCGATGTCGCCAACTTGGCCCAAATCGTATTCTTTGTTGGGGTCTTGCGGATCGAACATTTTGAGTTTTTTGGCGCGAATCAAACCGCCGTCTCGCCCTGTCAAGCCCACCGCTTTGCCGCCGGCTTGGTTGATCAAGCCCACAATGTCTTGCTGCACTTCGCCGGCCAGCACCCACTCCACCACTTCCATGGTCTCGTCATCGGTCACGCGCATGCCTTGAATGAACTCGCCCTTTTTGCCCAAACGCTTGAGCGCAGTTTCAATTTGCGGGCCGCCCCCGTGCACCACCACTGGGTTCATGCCAACCAATTTCAAGAGCACCACATCTTCAGCAAAGTCTGCTTGCAAAGCGGGGTCTGTCATGGCGTTGCCGCCGTATTTGATGACCAAGGTCTTGCCATGAAACTGGCGAATGTAGGGCAAGGCCTGCGCCAAAATTTCCGCTTTGTCCCTTGGGGAAATGTGCGCCAAAGAGTTGTTGTCGTTCATGGTGGGCGTTGAAGTTCAGGGTGGGAGGTTTGGGGCCATTATCGTCACAATATTTCCGCCAGCATTCTGTCTACCCCTTGTTGCCAAGGCGGCAGATGCAAAGCGAAAGTATTTTGCAGTTTTTGCGTGTTCATGCGCGAGTTATTGGGCCTGCGCGCGGGCGTGGGGTAGGCCGAGGTGGGCACGGCGGCCAAGTCTTTCACCTTGTAAGCCAGAGCGGGGGAGATTTCTTGCGCTGTGCGCAGCACGTGCTGGGCGTAGGCGTGCCAAGTTGTCTGCCCTGCAGCGACCAGGTGGTAAATGCCGGCCAAGCGTTCTGCGCCCTCCCCTGAGATTTGTCGCAGCACATGGGCCGTGACATCGGCCAGCAAATCAGCCCCAGTGGGGGCACCCCATTGGTCGTCAATGACGCTCATCTGTTCGCGCTCTTGTGCCAATCGAAGCATGGTTTTGGCAAAGTTGGCGCCGCGTGCAGCAAAAACCCAGCTGGTGCGAAAAATCAAGTGCTTGGGGCAATGTGCCTGTATGGCTTGTTCGCCTTGCAATTTGGTCAGTCCATAAACCCCCAGCGGGCCTGTGGCGTCGTCCTCTTTCCAAGGCTGCGAGCCGCCGCCTTCAAACACGTAATCGGTGGAGTAGTGCAGCAGCCACGCACCAACTTGGGCGCAGGCCTTGGCCAAGGCTTCAGGGGCGTGGGCGTTGACCAAGCGCGCCATCTCGGGGTCTGCTTCAGCCTTGTCGACCGCGGTGTAAGCGGCCGCATTGACCACCACATCAGGGCGCCAATTCAGCACGCTGGCTTGCAAGCCTTTCAAATCGGTCAAGTCGCCGCAGGCTTGGGTGCTCCTGCGATCCAAGGCCTGCAGCTGGCCCAAAGGCGCCAAGCTGCGCTGGAGTTCCCAGCCGACTTGGCCATTTTTGCCGAGCAATAAAATTTTCATGCCGTGTATTGCTTAGAGAGCCAGTCGCGGTATGCGCCGCTTTGCACATGGGCGACCCATTCGGGGTTGGCCAAATACCATTCAACGGTTTTTCGAATGCCCGTTTCAAATGTTTCGGCTGGGCGCCAGCCCAATTCTTGCTCGAGTTTGCGTGCATCGATGGCATAGCGGCGATCGTGGCCCGGCCTGTCTTTCACATAGCTGATTTGCTGCGCATAAGACACGCCATCTGCGCGAGCTTGCAGTTCATCGAGCAAAGTGCAAACCGTTCGCACAATTTCAATATTGGGTTTTTCGTTCCAACCACCCACGTTGTAGGTCTGGCCTAAGCGGCCGCCTTCCAAGACGCACCGAATGGCACTGCAATGGTCTTTCACATACAACCAGTCGCGCACTTGCATGCCGTCACCGTAGACTGGCAAAGGCTTGCCTGCCAAAGCGTTGACGATCATCAATGGAATGAGTTTTTCTGGGAAGTGCAAGGGCCCGTAGTTGTTGCTGCAATTGGTGGTCAAAACGGGCAGGCCGTAAGTGTGATGCCAGGCGCGCACCAAATGGTCGCTGGCCGCTTTGCTGGCGCTGTAGGGGCTGTTGGGCTCAAAGGTATGGGTTTCACTGAAGGCCGCATCTTGCGGGGCCAAGCTGCCGTAGACCTCGTCGGTCGAGACATGCAAAAACCTGAAATTGCTTTGCGCCGGCGCAGGCAAAGCTTGCCAAAATCCGCGCACAGATTCGAGCAGGCGAAAGGTTCCAACAATGTTGGTTTCTATGAATTCACCGGGGCCGTGGATCGACCTGTCGACATGGCTTTCCGCCGCAAAATTGATGACCGCACGCGGTTGATACTGCGCCAGCAATTGCGTCACCAAACTGGCATCGCCAATATCGCCATGCACAAACACATGGCGCGGGTTGCCCTTCAGGCTGGCCAGAGACTCCAAATTTCCAGCATAGGTCAACTTGTCCAAATTGACCAAAACTTCCTGACTTTGCGCCAGCCAATCGAGCACAAAGTTGGCACCAATGAAGCCGGCACCGCCGGTTACCAATACGGTCATGCGTTTTCTTTCAAAAGCTTGATTTTAGAAGGCTTCCAAGGCCTGGCCACACCGGTTAAAGTGATGTTTCGCGTTCCTCGCACATTTTCTTCGGAGTCCACCATGACACAAGACCCCCAAAGCACAGGCTCAAAGCCCAAAACCAAAGCTGCTCCCAAGGCCAAGGCCTCTGCCGCAGACGCTTCCCACACCCCTGCAGCGTCCAAAGACATTTGGCTCGCCGGCCTAGGCGCCATGGCCCAAGCGCAAGCCCAAGGCAGCAAGGCATTTGAAGCCTTGGTCCACGACGGCCTGGCCTTTCAGCGCAAATCACAGGCCGCAGCGCAAGAAAAAATCAACGAGGCGGCAGCCCATTTCAACCAATTGGCGCAGGGTTTGGGTCAGCAAGCCGGCGGCAAAATTGACCGCTTGGAGCACATGTTTGAAGACCGCGTGGCACGCGCATTGACGCGCCTTGGCTTGCCCTCTGCGCACGACGTGGCCGAGTTGACCGCGCGTGTGGCTGCATTGGAAGCGGCTTTGAAAACGAGGCCTTCGAGCAAACCGGCCAGCAAATCAGCCTGACAAATTCGCAGTCACACCCATGGCCAAGAAAGCCCCACGCCGCACCGCTGAACGCATTGCCCAGGTCTCTTTGGACCTGTTCAACCGCTATGGCGAGCCGAATGTTTCAACCACCTTGATTTCAGCCGAGCTGAACATCAGCCCCGGCAATTTGTACTACCACTTCCCGGCCAAAGATCTGCTGGTCAGCCACTTGTTTGACGCCTACAAAGACGACATTTTGAAGTTGCTCGATGCCAGTGGCGATGTGCAAGACGTGGAGGACGCTTGGTTCTTTTTGCACTCGCTGTTTGAGCTGATTTGGGAGCACCGGTTTTTGTACCGTGACTTGAACGATTTGCTCTCGCGCAACCGCCATTTGGAAACCCACTTCAAGCGCATTTTGGAACTCAAAACTGCCTCGCTGAACCAAATGCTGCAAGCCTTGGCGCGGCAAGGCCACATCCGCCAAGCCCCCGAGACCTTCAGCACCTTGTCGGCCAGCATGGCAGTGGTGGTCACCTATTGGCTGAGCTACGAATATGTGCGCGACCCGCGCCACGCCATGCAGCCTGAGAGTGCGGGCAGCGCCTTGGCCCGCGGCGCGCGCCATGTGCTGCTTTTGTTAACGCCTTATTTGCTGGACGAAGGCCAACGCGCGCATTTGCTGCAATTGACCCAGGCTTACGACGACAAGCCACAAGCTTGACCTCACACGCTTGCTCAAGGGCGTTTTTCAAGCCCCAAAGCGGTGCTGAGCCAAAGTCAAAAGACCATCAAAAATCAGGCTGTCGATCAGCTCAAATTGAATCGACATGCTGGGCGCCATTTTCCAGCCCGCGCCGCCCGTCATCACGCACATCGGTTCTTGGCCGGTGTGCTCACGCAGGTGCTGCACCATGCGCTCACAAGCGCCCGCAATGGCGTAGGTGCCCCCGCTGGTCAGGGCATCGCTGGTGTTGGTCGGGAATGGCCGAACATCGCCAGTGGGCACATGCAGGCCAGCCGTGCCCGATTCGAGCGCGCGCAGCATGATGCCGTGGCCAGGCAATATAAATCCGCCTAAAAATTTACCGCCAACATCCAAGGCTTCCACCGTGACCGCCGTGCCCACCATGACCACCACCAAGGGCCGTGCAGGCCCTTGCGCCAGCATGCGGTGGCGTGCCCCTACCATGGCCACCCAGCGGTCTGCGCCCAAGCGGGCGGGGTGATCGTAGCCATTGGTCACGCCGGCCTCTTGCGAAGCCGCAACCACCCATTGGGGTGGGACATCCCAAATTTCCATTTGTTCTTGAACGCGGCGCTTGACAGCGTCGCCTGCGACCTCGCAACCCAACATGCGATCAGGCACGGGCAATTGCGCCCACGGCCCTTCCGCCAGAGTGTCGATGTTCTCTAAAAACTCGGCCCCTTGCGCCAAAATTGCAGCTTGCGGGTGGGGCCGGTCATAAAGCGCCCATTTCAGCCGAGTATTGCCAACGTCCAGTGCCAATAAAGTCATGGTCATATGATAATGACTTTTACGTTCCCCGTAATTGACCTGCCCCCAGGACTTGACGCTTTTGCACGTGGCCGTCAAATCGGCTTGGCCAGCGCCGCACACACACTCGATGTGGATCGCGCCGCAAGTGCCCAAATTCGCAGTGTTTGAGCCTGTTTGAATTAAATCTGCGGCCGCGCAATGGGGCGCAACATTTCATAAGCGCGTGATGCGCGCAGCACCATGGCATCGTCAAACATGCGCCCTACAAACTGCAAACCGATGGGCAAACCGGCCTGGGTTAAACCACAAGGAATGGTGCTGGCCGGTTGCTGCGTCAAGTTAAAGGGGTAGCTGAATGGGGTCCAACCCAGCATGGCTTGGGGCGTCATGGGTTGCTGACCTGCAGGGCGTGCATCAAAGGCTGGTACGGCCACTGAGGGCGTGACCAGCAGGTCAAATCGCTGCATGAATTGGCGCATGTGCGAGCCCAGCAAGCCGCGTCGCAAGTTCATTTGCTGTACATCCATGGCACTGAATTGTTGACCCATCAAGGCCTCGGCACGAAAATCAGGGTCGGTCAGGGCTTGCTGCTCTTTGCTCAGCCCATTCCAAACCATCCAAGCCCCGACAAACCACAAGCCAGTGCAAATGTCCAAGGGGTCTTCAATGCCTGGGTCAACTTGCGCCACATGCGCGCCCAAAGATTGCAACTCTTTCACTGCCGCATCGACTGCAGCGGCCACTTCAGGGTGCACATTTTTAGCGTAGCCCAAGGTGGGGGAATAGGCAATGCGCAAGCCGCGAATGCCGCCCTCCAAATTGGCCATGTAGTCGCTCGTGTCTTCTGGCAATGCGGTCCAGTCGCGCGCATCAGGCCGCTTCATAACGTTTATCATCAAAGCCGCGTCGCGCACGCTCATGGTGTGCGGCCCCAAATGCGCGAGCGAACCAAAGGGCGACAAAGGGTAGGCCGGCACGCGGCCAAAACTGGGCTTCATGCCGAAGTTGCCGCAAAATGATGCGGGTATGCGGACACTGCCTGCGCCGTCAGTGCCCACCCCCAACGGGCCCAAACCTGCAGCCACAGCAGCCGCCGTGCCGCCTGACGATCCGCCTGGTGTTTTGTCGGTGTTCCAAGGGTTGCGCGTGATGCCTGTGGCGGGTGAATTGGTCTCGCCCTTGCAGCCAAATTCGGGCGTGGTGGTTTTGCCCAGCAGCACAGCGCCTGCCTCACGCAAACGCGCGGTGACAGGCGCATCGACATCCCATGCTTGGTTGATGTCCACCGTGCGACTGCCGCGCAAAGTAGGCCAGCCTTGGGTCAAGATCAGGTCTTTGATGGAGGTGGGCACACCGTCCAAAGTGCCCACTGGCGCGCCATCTTTGCGGTGTGCTTGCCAACGTGCCTCGCTGTGCTTGGCACTTTTCAAAGCCGCTTTGACATCGAGCAGGCAAAAAGCATTGAGCTTGGGGTTGACGCGCTCGATGCGGTCCAACACTGCTTGAGTGACTTCAACGGGCGAAGCCTGCCCACTTTGGTACAGGCCAATCAATTGATCAGCACTGCATTGGGTCAGGTCGGATGAAGGGCTTGTGCTGTCTGAAGTCATGGTCGGGTCCTGGTTTGAGGGCTGAGTTTTTTCCATGGCAAATCGCCCGGATCGGCGGCCATCGGGCCATCGGCTTTGGCCACCAGCACGAGGCTGGCGTTGGGCGTGAAATCGGCGCGAAAATGGTTGGAACTTTTGGCCACCACGATCTTCATTTTTTCGGTGTGAATGCCCACGGTGCGCAGCAACTCGCGGTCGAGCAATTGCATCTTGCCGCTGACCACCGCAATCAAAATACCATCTAACTCCAAACACGCACTGGGCCCGAGTTTGACGGTCACTCCGGTCATCATCGGGCCTTTTAAAACGCACTGCCCATCGCTGATGGCACGCACCGTAAAGCGTGCTTGCAGCGGCGGGTCACTCAAAGCGCCTGTGAAGATGGGCACTGCGCAGCCCAAAGCCAATTCGAGTTGCGCGCCTACACCAGCTTCGCATGCAGCCTTGGCGGCGGCTGGGTCAAACAGCATGCCCAGCGCCACTTGGCCCGGATAGGCGCGCCCAGCGCCTTGCTGCAGCAAGGCGTGCAGCATGCCGGTGGTGTTGCTGTCGCCGCCTGCGCCGGGGTTGTCTTGCGTATCGGCAATCACAACCGGCGCAGCAACTGTGCGCGCTGTGGCCATGGCCTGTGTGACGGCTTCGCGTGCACTGAGCCAATTGGGGCGCCACAAATTGGGCACGCTGGCAACTGCAAAAAAAGTTTCCACTGCTTTTTCGGCTTGCGAGCCATGGCCCCAGACCACCGGTCCGCACTCGTCAAAATCAGAGGCTGGAAAACCCATGCAAAAACTCAGCATGGTGCCAAGTTCTTGGTCCAGCGCTGTCAACTGTTGGTACAAACTTTGAGCTGGCTCCATCCAAGTACTTTGCGCGTTCAAAGAAATTAAAAATGGAAAACGTCTGGCATGCACAGGCTCTTTACGCCCCAGCTTCAAGCGCCTTTGCATCAACTGCGCCGCCAACTCACCGGTGTCGGCCATGTCAACGTGAGGGTAGGTGCGGTACGACACCAGCGCATCGCTTTGAGCCAACATGCGCCGTGTCACATTGGCGTGCAAATCCAAGCTGGCAATGATGGGCAAATGCGGCCCCACAATGCGCCGAATGCAGCTGATCAATTCGCCTTCGCTGTCGTCTGCGTTCTCGGCCACGGCAGCGCCGTGCAGGTCTAAGTAAATACCATCCAATCCTTTGGCCAATGCATTTTGAATGTCTTCCAAGATGGCTTGACTGATGCGCTCAAATGCATCTTGCGTGACATAAGACGAGGGCGTTGCGCCGGCCCAAGCAGAGGGCACAATGTCCCATTGCCAGCGGCGCGCTGCATCTAGAAAACCACCCACCGGTATGTTGATGCCGGTGAGTTGGTCGATCAGTGCTTGTCCGCGCATGAAGGCAGGGAAGGCCTCACCCCGATTGAAGGCTGTCCAGTCGGCCAAGCTGGGGGCAAATGTGTTGGTCTCGTGCTGGTAGCCGGCCACCAAAATTCGGGTCATGCGTGTGCCTTGTGAAAGCTGTGTGTAGGCGTGCCGGGGGTGGCCGTGCAGATCAGTGGTGCCACCTATACTCTGTTAAAAAAATTAATCAAAGCCAGCATGGGAAGCGGCTCCAATTCCACAACCACTATAGCTTGCCTCTGCGCGAAAGGTACTCATGGTCATCCCGAATATGTCAGCCTGCGAATTGTCGCAAGCCATTCACGCCAGACAAGTGTCGTGCCGCGAGGTCATGCAAGCGTACTTGAATCAAATCCACACGCACAACCCGCAAAGCAATGCCATTGTGAGCATGGCGCAGCCCGATGCACTGCTGGCCCAGGCCGATGCGCGTGACCTTCAACTGGCGCAGGGCCAGTCCTTGGGCTGGATGCACGGCATGCCGCAAGCCGTCAAAGATTTGGCGCACGTGGCTGGTTTCCCAACCCACATGGGATCGCCCTTGTGGCGTGACTTCATACCAGCGCAAGATGGCTTGATGGCAGCCCGCATGAAAGCTGCTGGCTGCATCGTGATTGGCAAAACCAACACCCCTGAATTTGGTTTGGGCTCGCACACTTTCAATGAAGTGTTTGGTGCCACCTTGAACGCATGGAACCCTGGCAAATCGGCCGGCGGTAGCAGTGGCGGCGCAGCAGTGGCCCTGGCGCAAAGAATGCTGCCTGTGGCCGACGGTTCAGACTTCATGGGCAGTTTGCGCAACCCCGCAGGCTGGAACCATGTGTTTGGCATGCGTCCCTCGCAAGGGCGCGTGCCACGCGCCCCTTCACCAGACATTTATATGTCGCAGTTAGGCACCGACGGGCCGATGGGGCGCAGCGTGAACGACGTGGCCATGCTGCTCTCGGTGCAAGCCGGATATGACGTTTGCGCGCCTTTGTCGATTGCACAAGATGGCCACACATTTGCCCAAAGTTTGGACCATGACCCAAGCGGTCAACGCATCGCTTGGCTCGCTGATTTGAATGGCTATTTGCCCATGGAGGACGGCATCTTGAGCGTGTGTGAAGAAGCTCTGAACACTTTCCAAAATTTGGGCTGCGCCATTGAACCGAGCGCCTTGGGCATGTCACCCGCATTGATATGGGATGCTTGGCTGGTCTGGCGCAAAGCTTTGGCTGGCCCTCATGTGGCGGCGATGTCGCACATTCCCAATTGGCGCGATCAAGTCAAACCCGAAGCGCTGTGGGAATACGACCAATCACTGAGCTTGTCGGGCGCGCAATGGATGGCGGCCAGCGTGCAGCGCAGCGCTTATTACCAGCACATGGTGCATCTGTTTGAACACTTTGATGTGCTGGCTTTACCGGTCTCGCAAGTCTGGCCGTTTGACGTGCAAGAGCGTTGGCCACAAAGCATTCAGGGGCGCAGCATGGACACTTACCACCGCTGGATGGAGGTGGTGATTTACGCCACATTTGCAGGCTTGCCCAGCATCAGTGTGCCCGCCGGTTTCAGCGCGCAAGGCTTGCCCATGGGCTTACAGTTAATTGGCAAACCGCAAGGGGACTTTGCTTTGCTGCAACTGGCGCACGCTTACGAGCAAGCTGCGCAAAACTTGATTCAGCGCAGGCCGCCGGGGGTCTGAGCTGGGCTCAAAGCCCCGTTTTCATAGCGCCAGTCAGGCTCAAACTGGCCAAGGCCATGACCTTGGCCGAATCGACCAACTCTTGAATGCCCACGTATTCATTGGGTTGGTGCGCCAAATCCAAAATACCTGGCCCATAGGCAATGCAGTCGCGCAGTTGGCCGCTTCGCACAATGTGTTTTTGATCGTAGGTGCCTGGGCTGGCGATGTATTGCGGCTCGCGCCCAAGCACACGCGCAATGGCACGGGCCGTAGCGTGCACCACCGGTGCATCGCGCGGTGTGGCAGTGGGAACAAAGCTCATGATCTCGCGCACTCCGTAATCAAAGCCTGGCCGCGTGCGCTTGAGTTCTTCAAGCATGTCAATGATCTCTTGTTTGACTTCGTCCAAATTTTCTTCTGCAATGAAACGGCGATCGAGCACCGCGCGGCAACTGTGAGCAACCACCGGCGCAGGCAAGTCAGCGGTGGGCCAACCGCGTTCGTCCAAGGCATAGCGCTGCTCAACTTGCCCGCCGTGCACGCTGTTGATGTTCAAAGTGCTCACTCGTGCGCCTTCAGGCTCAACCGGCTCCGATGTGTGCCTTTGCTGAAGGCGTGGCTGCAATTGCGTTTCAAGCAAATGCAAAAATGCGCTCATGTGGTTGATGGCGCTGTCACCCAAAAAAGGCATGGAGCCGTGCGCGATGCGCCCTTTGGTTTGCACCTCGCCCCACCAGACGCCGCGGTGCCCCAAACAAATGCGGTCCACCCCCAAGGGCTCAGGAATGATCACATGGTGCACGCGCGGTTTGCTGAAATACCCGCGCTCGGCCAAATAGCCCACGCCGGCAAAGCCGCCGGACTCTTCGTCGACGGTGCCACTGATTTCAAGCGCACCGGGAATGCTTAAACCTGACTCGATCATGGCCTCGCACGCGATGATGCTCGAGGCCAAACCGCCCTTCATGTCGCAAGTGCCGCGGCCATAAATTTTGCCGTCCCGAATTTCGGCAGCAAAGGGGTCTGAGCTCCAGCCACTGCCTGCCTCGACCACGTCAATGTGGCTGTTGAAGTGCACGCATTCGCCAGGGCCAGTGCCTTGCCAGCGGGCCACCATGTTCATTCGGGGCTTGGCATCCGAGTCGCCCGGAGCCCCCAGCGCGCGGATGTACTCCACTGCAAAGCCACGGCGCTTTAGTCGTTCGCCAATGAATTTGGCGCACGCTTCGTAGGCATCGCCGGGGGGGTTCACTGTGGGAATGCGGACCAAGGCTTGCGTCAGCGACACGACCTCATCACGTTTGGATTCAATGCGTTCAAGCAGGGCTTGAACTTGGGGGCTGTGTGTTGTGATCATGTTAATTTTGGCGCCATGGCAGGCCACGTTTGCGCCAACCACCCACAAGGCCGCGGTGCGCTTGCGCATTGGGGTCGCCCTCAAAACCTTCCAAAATATTGTAGGCCTCTAGGCCCAATTCGGTGGCGCGTTTGGCAGCGGCAATGGATCGCACACCACTGCGGCACAAAAGGAGTATTTTTTTGCCTTCCAGGGCCAAGGCTTGCAAGCCGGTGTCAAAATCCGGGTTGACCTCCATGGCGGGCCACTGCTTCCATGCCAAAGGCTTTGCCTCAGGCACAAAGCCGACCCAGGCGCGCTCGGCATCTGAGCGCACATCGACCAGCAAGGCTTGCCCCGACTGCACCCAAGACCATGCCAACTCTGGGCTGACATCGCCTGCGTAATCTGCGGCCGCTTGCACCGTGAGCAAGTCTTGACCCCCAGCGTCGTGGCGCAAGCCAGAAGTTAAATTGGCCGGCACGGCTTGGTCAATGCGGCGAGGCTTGGGTAAATTCAAATTCGTCATCGTCTTGGCAAATTGCGCTTGGGTTTGACCGGCCACGCGTGTGTTGTGCTGGCGTTCATGGCCGATGGTGGAATGGGTTTGCCCGCGGTAATCGTGACCCGGCCAAACACGCGTCTCATCTGGCAACTTGAACAAAATCTGCGTCAAACTGTGGAACATGTCTTGCGCGCTGCCCGATTGAAAATCGGTGCGCCCACAGCCGTTGATCAGCAAGGTGTCGCCACTGAACAGATGGCCCGCAGCATCGGCTTTTGTGGGGTCGCCTTGTAAATAAAAACACATGCTGCCAGCGGTGTGCCCTGGCGTATGCAGCGCCGTCAAACGCAAGGCTCCCACTTCAATGCTTTGGCCATCGACCAGTTGCACTGCAGCCGTACCGATGTGGCAGCCCTCAGGCGCAGCCGTGCGCGCACCCAAGTGCTCGGCCAGTCTGCCAGCGCTGGTGATGTGATCGGCGTGGGCGTGAGTTTCAAGCGACCACTTCAACTGCAGCGCGTGTTCTTGAATGACTTTCAGATCGCGCTCAATTTGCTCTTCAACGGGGTCGATGATCACGGCTTCGTGCGAATGCGGGTCCACCACAATGTAGGTGTAAGTGCTCGACGCCAAATCGAACAATTGAATCACGGTGGCAACAGGGGCGCTCATGTCAAGGCCCTGCGCTCAAGCAAACTTGGTCAACATTTCGGCCACATGCTCAGCCGATTGATCGCCCTGCTCGATCATGCACCCCACCATGGAGAAGAAAGATTTGTCCAAGGCCTTGCGCGATGCCGCCATTTGCTGCGCAATTTTTTCGCAATCAGCGTCAGCCTCTATCAACTTTTGCAGACCGCGCAATTGGCCTTCGATGCGCGCAAGGCGTGCGCACAAGGCTTTTTTCTTGTCAATGTCAACGATACGACTCATGGTGAACTTTCTGCTTGTGGTCAGGGCCAGCACTGGCCCCTTTGGGCGAGTGATCTTGCCCATCTTGGGATCTGCAAATTATGCAAAGTTTTAGGCCTTCTTTTTTGACTTGACTCCAGATAGCCCCAATTAAGCCAAAATAGCCACCCTATGAACACCTTGCATCCCTATTTATCTGCTGCCTTGGGCGGCCTCTTGATCGGTTTGGCCAGCTGGCTGCTGTGGGCTGGTTTGGGGCGCATTGCTGGCATCAGCAGCATCACGGCAGACGCTATGTCTGAACCCAAAGGCCAGCACGACTGGCGCTGGGCTTTCCTGGCTGGCTTGATTTTGGGCGGGTGCTTGCTCGGACAGGGCCTAGAGATTCCCGTCATGCCAACGCGATCATGGACATTGCTGTGCGCTTCTGGCCTCTTGGTGGGCTTTGGCACGGTGCTGGGCAGCGGCTGCACCAGTGGCCACGGCGTGTGCGGATTGGGCCGAATGTCAGGCCGTTCATTGCTGGCGGTGTGCACCTTCATGGCTGCGGGCATGTTGGCCGTGACATGGATGGGGGTCGGTGCATGAGCAACGAAAGCCAAGCGCCCCAACCCGTCGGCTCGCTGGGCTTGGCCTTCAGTGCAGGCCTTTTGTTTGCTGCAGGCTTGGTGCTCGCGGGCATGACGCAACCGGCCAAAGTGCTGGGCTTTTTGAACATCACCGCGGCTTGGCAAGGTGCCTTTCCAGGCCGCTGGGACCCGACGCTGGCCTTTGTCATGGGCGCTGCAGTCTGCGTTACCCTGCTGGCCTTTGCCTGGACACCCCAAATGCAGCGCCAACCCTGGCTTTCAAGCCAATTTTGGTTGCCCAGCCGGGCCCAAATCGACGCACCTCTGCTGATCGGGGCTGCCTTGTTTGGAGTGGGTTGGGGCATGGCCGGGTATTGCCCTGGACCCGCCCTTGCGTCGGCTTTGCTCAGTGTGGACGCACTGATCTTCACAACCGCTATGCTGGTGGGAATGGCATTGTGCAAGACTTTTTTGCGCAAAACCGTTAAGATCCAAGGTTGACGTTAACGTAAACGTCAATGAAGCGTTGCCACCGGCAACCCCCTCGTTTAGGAAAGCCCGCCATGACCGACTTGTCCGCAGAATTCAAAGCCCTGGCCAATTACCGACCTGCGCACAAAGTGCGTTTTGTCACCGCGGCCAGTTTGTTTGATGGGCATGACGCGGCCATCAACATCATGCGGCGCATTTTGCAAAGCATGGGGGCCGAGGTCATTCACTTGGGCCACAACCGCTCGGTCGAGGAAGTGGTCACTGCTGCTTTGCAAGAAGATGCGCAAGGCATCGCGATCAGCTCTTACCAGGGCGGCCACGTGGAGTATTTCAAATACATGGTGGACTTGTTGCGCGAGCGCGGGGGCGAACACATTCAAGTCTTTGGCGGCGGCGGCGGCGTGATTGTGCCAGCCGAAATTCGCGAGTTGCACGCCTATGGCGTGGGCCGAATTTACAGCCCCGAAGACGGCCAGCGCATGGGCTTGGCTGGCATGATCGGCGAGATGGTGATGCGCTGCGATAAAGATTTAAGCCCGCATGCCCCCTCCACCTTGAAAGCCATTCAAGGCCACGAACAAACACATTGGCGCGCACTGGCGCAACTGATGACGGTGCTGGAAAACGGCCATGTTGATGCTGCTTTGCTCGCCGCCTTGCGCAGCCAAGCCGCCACATGCCAAGTGCCCGTGCTGGGCATCACCGGCACCGGTGGCGCTGGCAAGTCGAGTTTGACGGACGAGTTGATTCGGCGCTTGCGCCTGGACCAAGACGACGCCCTGCGCGTGGCGGTCATCTCGATTGACCCTTCGCGGCGCAAGAGCGGCGGCGCATTGCTGGGCGACCGCATTCGCATGAACGCCATCAGCCCCTGGCGCAGCGGCCCCCGCGTGTTCATGCGCAGTTTGGCCACGCGCGACTTTGGCAGCGAAATCTCCAAAGCCCTGCCCGATGTGGTGGCCGCGTGCAAAGTCGCTGGCTTTGATTTGGTGATCGTAGAAACCTCCGGCATTGGCCAAGGTGACGCGGCCATCGTGCCGCTGGTGGACATTCCGATGTACGTCATGACACCCGAATTTGGCGCGGCCAGCCAGCTCGAGAAAATCGACATGCTCGATTTTGCGCAATTTGTGGCCATCAACAAATTTGACCGCAAAGGCGCCAGTGACGCGCTGCGCGATGTGGCCAAACAAGTTCAGCGCAACCAAGAAGCCTGGCACACCCCGCCCGAGCAAATGCCGGTGTTTGGCACCATGGCTGCGCGCTTCAACGACGACGGCGTCACCGCTTTGTACCAAGCCCTCAAAGTGCGCTTAGACGAGCTGGGCTTGAAGCTGCAAGAGGGTCAATTGCCATCTGTCACGGTGCGTCACAGCACCAATCAAACACCTGTGGTGCCTGCTGCGCGCACGCGCTACCTGGCCGAGATCAGCCAGACCGTTCGCGACTACAAAAAACAAGCCCACGCGCAAGCGAATTTAGCCCGCGAAATGCAGCAACTGCGCGCGGCGGCTGTGATGCTCGAGGTGGACAAACCCGGGCGCGCCAAAGCCGCGCAAGCTGCGCTGGATTTGGCCGCGCAGCGCGAACTGGTGCAAGACCCTTCAGCGCGCAAATTGTTGGCGCAGTGGCCCGACATGCAAAAAGCGTATGCCGGCGATGAATACGTCGTCAAAATTCGTGACAAAGAAATTCGCACCGCATTGACTTCGCTCAGTTTGTCGGGCACGCGCATTCGCAAAGTGGCCTTGCCGCAATACGTTGACCACGGAGAAATTTTAAAGTGGTTGATGTTCGACAACGTGCCCGGCAGCTACCCCTACACCGCAGGCACTTTTGCCTTCAAGCGCGAAGGTGAAGACCCCACGCGCATGTTTGCTGGGGAGGGCGACGCCTTTCGCACCAACAAACGCTTTAAGTTGCTCAGCCAAGGCATGCCGGCCAAACGCTTGTCAACCGCGTTTGATTCCGTCACCTTGTATGGCAACGACCCCGACCCGCGCCCCGACATTTACGGCAAAGTGGGCAACTCAGGCGTGAGCATTGCAACGCTGGAAGACATGAAAGTACTCTATGGCGGTTTTGATTTGTGCAACCCCAGCACCAGTGTTTCAATGACCATCAATGGCCCAGCGCCCTCGATTTTGGCCATGTTCATGAACACGGCCATGGACCAGAATTTGGAAAAATTCAAAGTTGACAATGGCCGCGAACCCACTGAGACCGAAGCGGCCAAAATTCGCGAATGGGTGCTGGCCAATGTGCGCGGCACTGTGCAAGCAGACATTTTGAAAGAAGACCAAGGGCAAAACACCTGCATCTTCAGCACCGAGTTCAGCCTCAAAGTCATGGGCGACATTGCGCAGTATTTCGTGCACAACGACGTGCGCAATTTTTATTCGGTCTCGATCAGCGGCTATCACATTGCCGAGGCTGGCGCCAATCCCATCAGCCAGTTGGCTTTCACTTTGTCCAATGGCTTCACATTTGTAGAAGCCTATTTGGCGCGGGGCATGCACATCGACGACTTCGCACCCAACCTGAGTTTTTTCTTCAGCAACGGCATGGACCCCGAATACACCGTGATGGGCCGCGTGGCGCGCCGCATTTGGGCCGTGGCCATGAAGAACAAATACGACGCCAACGAGCGCAGCCAAAAACTCAAATACCACATTCAAACTTCCGGGCGCAGTTTGCACGCGCAAGAAATTCAGTTCAACGACATTCGCACCACCTTGCAAGCCTTGATCGCGATCTACGACAACTGCAACTCACTGCACACCAATGCGTTTGACGAAGCCATCACCACGCCCACCGAAGACAGTGTGCGCCGCGCCATGGCGATTCAATTGATCATCAACCGCGAGTGGGGTTTGGCGAAAAATGAAAACCCCGGCCAAGGCTCTTTCATCATTGAAGAGTTGACCGAGTTGGTTGAAGAAGCAGTGCTCGCAGAGTTTGAAAAAATTGCAGAGCGCGGTGGCGTCCTCGGGGCCATGGAAACCGGCTACCAGCGCGGCAAAATTCAAGACGAATCGATGCACTACGAAATGCTCAAGCACACGGGTGAATTCCCCATCATTGGCGTGAACACCTTTCGCAACCCCAAGGGGGACGAAGTCATGGAAAAACTCGAGTTGGCTCGCTCGACCGAAGAAGAGAAAAAATCGCAACTCGATCGCCTGCACGATTTTCACTCGCGCCACGCCCATGAATCGCCCGCCATGTTGCTGCGCTTGCAGCAAGCCGTGATTCACGACGCCAATGTTTTTGAAGTGCTGATGGACGCTGTGCGCGTGTGTTCATTGGGGCAAATCACGAACGCTTTGTTTGAAGTTGGCGGCCAATACCGGCGCAACATGTGAAAGCCCCTATGCAGATTCTTTTCATCGTTGACCCGCTCGCGTCCTTCAAAATTCACAAGGACAGCAGTTTTGCCATGATGCGCGAAGCGCAAAGGCGGGGCCATACTGTAAGCGCCTGTGAAGTGCCAGACATTCATTGGGTGCGTGGGCAGGCCGTCACTGCCCAAGTGCAAGACATTCGCTTGACCGGCAACAAAGCCTCCTGGTATGAAGTTTCAAACACGCGCAGCGCCGCCTTGAAAGATTTTGGCGCCATCATCATGCGCAAAGATCCTCCGTTTGACAGCGAATACTTCTACGCCACGCATTTGCTGGGGCAAGCCGAGCGTGAAGGTGCCAAAGTGTTCAACAAACCTGCGGCCCTGCGCGATCACCCTGAAAAACTCGCCATCATGGAGTTTCCTCAATTCATTGGGCCCACCTTGGTCACGCGCAGTGCTGCAGACATTCTGGCTTTTCATGCCGAGCACCAAGACATTATTTTGAAACCACTCGATGGCATGGGCGGCATGGGCATTTTCCGAGTGGGCGCCAACGGCCTGAACTTGGGCGCCATCATTGAAACATTGAATTTGGACGGCGCACAAACCGTCATGGTGCAAAAGTTTTTGCCTGGCATTGCACAAGGCGACAAGCGCATCTTGGTGATTGCCGGCAAGCCCGTGCCCTATTGCTTGGCACGCATTCCGCAAGGCGGCGAGGTGCGTGGCAATTTGGCCGTTGGCGGCAAAGGTGTGGCGCAGGCTATCTCCAGCCGTGACCGAGACATTGCAGAAGCGATTGGCCCTGTTTTGGCAGCGCGCGGCTTGCTCTTGGTGGGCTTGGATGTGATCGGCGACAGCCTGACCGAGATCAACGTGACGAGCCCCACTTGCTTTCAAGAAATTTTTGATCAAACCGGCTGTGATGCAGCCGCCTTGTTCATCGACGCTTTAGAGCAAGCAGCTTAAGCCTCGCCCGTTAACACCACTTGCTCGTAAGCATGCAGTGAGGGCAAACCGCCAGTGTGCAAAAACAGCACATTTTCATGGGGCTTGAAAAAGCCTTTCCGTGCCAAGCCGATCAAGCCGGCCATGATTTTCCCGGTGTAAACCGGGTCTAACAAAATGCCTTCGGTGCGCGCCAACATTTGCACCGCCTCAACCATCATGTCGTTGGGGATGGAGTATTTGGGTTGCCAATAGCCGCCCACACTGACCACCGACTCACGTGGAATATGCAGACCCACATTGAGCAAATCGGCCACTGCTTGCGCTTCTTTGAACACCAAAGGCTCTTGGTCTGCGGGGTCTCGGCTCACGCCGATTCCCACAATGGGTATTTGAATGTGATTGCCTAAAAAGCCTGCCAACAAACCGCCGTGCGTGCCCTAACTGCCCGAGCCCACCACCACCCGGTCAATGCTCACGCCTTGCTCAAAAAATTGCTGTTGCAACTCTTGTGCGCAGGCCACATAGCCCAAGCCCCCTAAAGCGTTGGAGCCACCGCCCAGAATGATGCAAGCCTTGCCCCCTTGAGCGGCCACTTCGTCTGCCATTTTTTGCATGGCTTGGGCCATGTTGCTGCCGCCTGGCACCACATCGATGGCTTCCACGCCCATCAAGTTGAACATGAAATTGTTGCCGCTCGCAGTGCTGCTGTAACTGCCCGGCACGCGCTCTTCAATCACAAAGCGGCGGGGAAAGCGTGACAAGTCCATCTTCATTCCTTTTCAATATCAAATAATCAAACATCCACAGTCGCACTCCAAGACCACTGCGTATCTTCGTCCATCGGGTGCACGGGCCTTGGCATGCGCGTCCAGGGCAAACTTTTCAAATTGGGAGTGGTCAAGCCCGGGCAATCGACATCAATCATGCGCTCAGTCAAGGTGAACCCCTCCAGCGCTGCTCGGTAGTGCCCTCTGCTTTTGGCCACCAAGGTTCGCACACTGGCCAGATCGATCCCCAGCGCATCCAACTGTGCAGGATCAACCAATTGTTGTCTCAGAGAGATCACCACCACCCGCACACCACCCATTTCGAGCAATGCCGACAGGCCCATGCTCGACGGGCTGCCATGGAGTAAACCGCGTCGACCCACAAAGTGGCCATCTGAAAGCGCCTGCACTTTGGCAGCATGTTTGAACGTTTGAGCGAACGGCAATTGCTCAGTGCGGTTGAAGTGCGCTTCAAATGCCGCGCCCCCACCCAAGGCATGTGCCTCTTGGGCCAACGCAGGGTCTGTGAAAACTGCCAGCAATACGCCTTGAGCTTGCGCCGCCAGCAAAGCCTTTAACAAATCGACTGTGTTACCCCCGCCGCCGCCGCCTGGGTTGTCACCCACATCGGCCAGCACCCAAGGCGCATCACTGGCCCGCCAGTGCACGGGCTTGTTCAGCGCAGCCGTGGCGCGCGGTCACGACCACGCTAAAGCCACACTTGGGGGCATCGGACAAGGCAAAGCCTGCGCACAAAGAGACGTTCAAAATGGCGCCTGCGACATGCCGCTGGCCCTCTTCCATCAATGCCTGGTACACCGTTCCTGGCTCCAGCAGTTGCGCAGTTGCTGGCGGCACCAAGGGCAGCTTCACATGCACCACCGCACCCGAGCCTTCATGCCAAAAAGTTTGCAAGTGCTGCGCCGCTTCCACACCGCGCGCCTTCAAATCAGTGTGCGGATTCGTTCGATAGGCCACAAAAGCCGACAAGGCTTCGGTCATCGCGTCAGACACATTGCAGTGCAAATCCAAGACAGCCACGATCGGCACATCAGGGCCTACGCACCGACGAATCAGCGTGAACAATTGGCCATCCGGATCGTCGTTTGCAGTGCTCAAAGCAGCACCATGCGAAGAAATAAAGATCCCATCGAATGGGCCTTGTGCCTTTAATCGGCGCTCCATATCTTGCACGAAGTCTTCAAAAAATGCAGCCTCGGCCGGCCCACCTGGCTGGGCAGCTGCCATGCGCAGTGCCACAGGGTCCCAGTTGGCGGTGCGGCTCATTTCTTGCATGAAGCCGTGCGTGTCGGGCAATGTGAGCGGGGCCATCTGGGCCAATTCTTCTTGCAATTCAGCTCCGGTCAAATCCAACCCTTGTGCAAACATGGCAGCCGTGGTCACCGGTGAGAATCGGTTGCACTCCAAAAAAACCCCCACCATGCCCACGCGTTTTTTCATAAGCCGGTGTCGACACCTCGAACATCTTGCATACCTTCCAAGGCCTGCTGCCAGATTTGCATGGCGCGCTCCAAGGCGGTGTCTCGCCACTGCGGCGTGTCGACAAAAAATGCGTCTTTGACTTGCTGGCGAATTGCCGCAGCTTGCGCTGAATGCGGGTCGCCGCGGTGGTGCAGCCAGTTATCTGCAAACAATGAAGCCATGACCTGTTGCTGCCCCTGGGTGCCCACCTCCATGGCAATCGCCACCACGCAAGCTTGCGGGCACAAAGCGCCAAAGGCCATGCGCACGTTGCCGCCGATCACCTGCGAGGCCGACTCGCCCGCATCTGGTGATGTCACTTCTTGGCCACCCATGGCCAAACCCCTTTGCAGTATTTGCACCGGCAAAGAATCATCCGTGCCAAAGTTTTATTGGAAACCACGTATTTGCCGATCGAGCAAATTGCCCAAGCCTGTGGCTATACCGACACCGGCAGTTTCAGACGCGTTTTCAAAAAAATAGCAGGCGCCCTTCCCGCGCATTACCGGGAAAAAAATCGCCTGCGAACTTCGCGCCACCGCTGGGGGCGAGTGGCATTGTCCTGACTCAAGCTTGCGCTTTGACTTTCAAGCGCCAAGCATGCAGCAGCGGCTCGGTATACCCACTGGGCTGCTGCAGGCCTTTGAATACCAAATCGCATGCGGCCTGGTAGGCCTTGGACGTGGTGAAGTTGCCTGCCATTTTTTGGTACAGCGGATCGCCTGCATTTTGCTGGTCCACCACAGCCGCCATGCGCTGCATCGTGGCTTTGACTTGGGCTTGGGTGACCACGCCGTGGGTCAGCCAATTGGCAATGTGCTGGCTGCTGATGCGCAAAGTCGCGCGGTCTTCCATCAAGCCCACCCCATGAATATCGGGCACTTTGGAGCAGCCCACGCCTTGATCTACCCAGCGCACCACGTAACCCAAAATACCTTGCGCGTTGTTGTCGAGTTCGTTTTGTTTGTCTTGTGCGCTCCACTGGGCCGCTTGCTCTGGCGTGACCACAGGAAACTGCAGCAATTGATTCAAGCTGTCTTTGCGCAGCGCTTTGGCATCTTGTTTTCTCAAAGCTTTTTCCATTTTCTTTTGCAGCGCTGGCACATTGACTTGGTGGTAGTGCATCGCATGCAGCGTGGCAGCCGTAGGGCTTGGCACCCATGCGGTGTTAGCGCCGGCCATCGGGTGCGCGATTTTTTGCTTGAGCATGTCGGCCATCAAATCAGGCATGGCCCACATGCCTTTGCCAATTTGCGCGCGGCCGCGCAAGCCAGTTTGCAAGCCCACCGTCACGTTGCTTTTCTCATAGGCGCCGAGCCACACGCTGCTTTTGATGTCGCCCTTGCGCATCACGGGGCCGGCCCACATGCAGGTGTGCATTTCATCACCCGTGCGGTCTAAGAAACCGGTGTTGATGAAGGCCACGCGCGTCTTGGCCGCTGCAATGCAGGCCATCAAATTCACGCTGGTGCGCCGCTCCTCATCCATGATGCCCAGCTTCACAGTCGAGGGTTTCAAACCTAAGATTTTTTCTACGCGGCCAAACAGGGCATCGGCAAACGCCACTTCTTGCGGGCCGTGCATTTTGGGCTTGACGATGTAGACGCTGCCGCTTCGGCTGTTGCGCAAATCTGCGCCTTTGCTTTTCTGCAAATCCACCATGGCGCAGGTGGTGGTGATCATGGCGTCCAAAATACCTTCTGGGATTTCTTTTTGCGAACCGTCTACAGCGTTGTAGAGCACCGCAGGGTTGGTCATCAAGTGGCCCACATTGCGCACAAACAAAAGCGAGCGGCCGTGCAGCACTGCTTGCCCTTTGCCGCTGGGCAAGGTGTATTTGCGATCGCCATTCAATGTGCGCTTGAATGTTTTGCCGCCCTTTTGCACATCTTCTGACAAGCTGCCTTGCAAAATTCCCAACCAATTGCTGTAGGCCAAAACTTTGTCTTGCGCGTCCACCGCTGCAATCGAGTCTTCCAAATCCAAAATGGTAGACAACGCAGATTCAAGCACCAAATCTGCCACGCCTGCCGGATCGGTTTTGCCAATGGCATGGGCCTTGTTGATTTGCAAATCCAAATGCAAACCGTTGTGCTTGAACAGCATGGAGGTGGGCATTTTGGCATCGCCTTGGTAGCCTACAAATTGCTGTGCATCGGCCAATGGGGTGATGCCCGTTTTGAGCATGACCACCAATTTTCCGCCTTGGACCGAATAGGCCACGCTGTCAACGTGCGAGCCTTTTTTGAGTGGCACGCAGCGGTCTAGAACATGGCGGCAATACTCAATCACTTTGGCGCCGCGTTGAGGGTTGTATGCGGCGCCGATTTCGCAGCCATCGGCTTGACTGAGCGCATCGGTGCCATACAAGGCGTCGTACAAGGAGCCCCAACGCGCATTGGCTGCATTCAATGCGTAGCGCGCGTTCATGATCGGCACCACCAATTGCGGGCCGGCCAAGACGGCCAATTCTGCGTCCACATGCTTGGTGCTGACCTTGGCGTTTTGGGGCTCGGGCATCAGGTAACCAATGAGGCTCAAATATTGCCGATAGGCCTTGATGGCTTTGTCGTTGCGCAAAGGCCCAGGGTTGGCTTTGTGCCACAGGTCCATGGCCGTTTGCAGGCGATCACGTTCGGCCAGCAGCGCGGCGTTTTGCGGCGCCAAATCACGCACCAAGGCATCAAAGCCCAACCAAAATTTCGCGCTTTTCACACCCGTGGCAGGCAGCACCTGCTCTTCGATGAATTGGTACAAAGGGGTGGCCACATGCAGGCCGTGAATGACAACTCGATCGCTCATGAAACACCTCAAAAATAAAATTGGCTCATCCCAGTCAAAAGGGGTTTACGCCCCATGAAGGCACTTTATTCGATGTTCCAGGGTTAACAAACAGTGGAAATATCCATTTACTTGTGACTTTTTTGCACAAGTCAGGCTTTTAAGTGCTTGCAAACAGCGAAAATAGGCCTCTTGCAATGGCTTTTAAATGAAATGCGAATGAAGAAAAGGAGCTTCCTGCTTTGGACAAACTCAAAGTTTTTGAAACCTTCGCCTCGGTGGCCACGCGCGGCAGCTTGAGTGCTGCTGCGCGCGCAGAAGGTGTGGCCCCGGCCATCATCGGGCGGCGCTTGGACGCGCTCGAATCGCACTTGGGTGTCAAGCTCTTGGTGCGCACCACTCGTCGCATCAATTTGACCCACGAAGGCAGTGCGTTTTTAGAAAACTGCCAGCGCTTGCTCAGCGACGTGGCCAATGCCGAAGACAGCGTTTCAGCCGGCGGCCTCAAAGCCAGCGGGCACCTTCGCATCACCGCGCCAGCGGGCTTTGGCAGGCGTCATGTTGCGCCCTTGGTGCCCTTGTTTCATGCGCAGAACCCCGATGTGAAAATCTCCTTGAACTTGAGCGACCGCGTGATCGATCTGGCCGCGGAAGGTTTTGATTTCGCAGTGCGCGTAGGCGATCTGCCCGACTCGTCCTTGGTCAGCGTGCGCTTGGCCGACAACCGGCGCTTGTGTGTGGCCACACCTGCTTATTTGGCCTTGCGTGGCACCCCTTTGCAGCCTTCCGATTTGCTGCGCCACAACTGCTTGACCCTGTCCAGCGACGCCTCCCAAACCCGCGGTTGGGCCTTTCAAATGCCAGGCCCCGAAGGCCCCAGCGTGACGCACCTGCGGCCCCAGGGCCCACTGGACTGCTCGGACGGTCAGGTCTTGCACAGCTGGTGCTTGGCCGGCTTTGGCATCGCCTGGCGCAGCACTTGGGAGGTTGAAAGCGATGTGCAATCGGGCCACTTGGTGGCTGTTTTGAATGACTTTGCTGCACCCCCCAACGGCATCTACGGCGTCTTTCCGCAGCGCAAACATTTGCCCCTTCGCCTGCGACTTTGGATCGATTTTTTAAAGCATCACTACGCGCTCCCATCCACATGGCAAAGCGCCACGTAAAATCAGAGCATGCTCCTCGCCAAACAAGAATTGCTCGCCGCGCTGACCGCCGAGCTCGAACGCCTGCTCCCTGGAGCAGGTGCCAAAGCCAGTTTTGAGTCGCCCAAGGTGGCCGCGCATGGCGATTTGGCCTGCACCGCAGCCATGCACTTGGCCAAACCTTTAGGGCAAAACCCAAGGCAAGTGGGCGAGGCCTTGCGCAGCGCTTTGATGGCCACACCCGCGTTCATGCAGTGGGTCAAAAGCATCGACATTGCAGGCCCAGGTTTTTTAAACCTGCACCTGCAAGCCCTCGCCAAACAAGGCGTGGTGCATGAAGTCTTGCAAGCCGGCCCTGCGTTTGGTCAGCAACCCGATCGGCAGCAAAAAGTACTGGTCGAGTTTGTTTCGGCCAACCCCACCGGCCCTTTGCACGTGGGGCACGGGCGCCAAGCCGCATTGGGCGACGCCATTTGCAACTTGTTTGCCACCCAAGGCTGGTCGGTGTACCGCGAGTTTTATTACAACGACGCCGGCGTGCAAATTGGCACCTTGGGCACCTCCACACAACTGCGTGCGCAAGGCTTCAAGCCAGGTGATGCCAAGTGGCCCAGTGGCGAAAACGCAGCCGCCTACAACGGCGAGTACATCCAAGACATTGCCAATGATTTCATGGCACACAAAACAGTGCATTCAGACGACCGCAGCTTCACGGCCAGCGGCGATCTGCAAGACCTGGACGGCATGCGTCAATTTGCGGTGGCCTATCTGCGCCATGAACAAGACTTGGACCTGAAAGCTTTCGAAGTCAAGTTTGACAACTACTACCTCGAGTCCAGCTTGTACAGCAGCGGGCGCGTGGAGGACACCGTTCGCAAATTGCAAGCCGCAGGCAAAACATACGAGCAAGACGGCGCCTTGTGGCTCAAGTCCACTGACTACGGCGACGACAAAGACCGCGTCATGAAAAAAGGCGACGGCACCTACACCTACTTCGTGCCCGATGTGGCCTACCACATCAGCAAGTGGGAGCGCGGCTTTGTCAAAGTTGTGAACATCCAAGGCACCGACCACCACGGCACCATCGCCCGTGTGCGCGCAGGCTTGCAGGCCGCTGGTGTGGGCATCCCAGCAGGCTACCCCGACTATGTGCTGCACACCATGGTGCGTGTCATGCGGGGGGGCGAAGAGGTGAAAATCTCCAAGCGTGCAGGCAGTTATGTGACGCTGCGCGATTTGATCGACTGGACCAGCAAAGACGCTGTGCGCTTTTTCTTGCTCAGCAGAAAACCTGACACCGAATACATCTTTGACATTGATTTGGCGCTGGCCCAAAACAACGACAACCCGGTCTACTACGTGCAATATGCGCACGCACGCATTCAGTCAATTTTGCGAAGCTGGGGCGGCGACACTGCGCAACTTCAGGGCGCTGACCTGTCTGCCTTGGACAGCGCCAAAGCGCAAAGTTTGATGCTGCAACTGGCCAAATACCCCGAGATGCTCAGTGCGGCCTCGCAAGACTTTGCGCCCCACGACGTGACCTTTTATTTGCGCGACTTGGCCGCCCACTACCACAGCTACTACGATGCCGAGCGCATTTTGGTGGACGACGAAAAAGTCAAGACCGCTCGCTTGGCTTTGGTCGCAGCCTGCGCCCAAGTGTTGCACAATGGCTTGAAAATTCTGGGCGTTTCGGCTCCCTCTCAAATGTAAAACTCATGGCACAGCACAAACAATTTGGCGGCACTTTATCTGGCTTCGTTTTGGGCTTGGTCATCGGCTTGACCATCGCTTTGGGGGTGGCCATGTACGTCACCAAAGTGCCCATGCCATTCAGCAATAAAAATCTCTCTCGCTCAGCCGAGCAAGACGCAGCAGAAGCCGAGAAAAACAAAGACTGGAACCCCAACAGCGCTTTGCAAAACAAGCCCGCCATTGCAGCGCCCGCCGAAGGCGCTGCTGCTTCAGAGCCCGCCTCTTCCGCGGCTTCTTCTGCGACCCCTTCTGCCGCCCCAGGATCGGCCTCAGGCCCAGCATCCGCCTCAAGCTCAGGCATCACGGCCGCACCAACGCCAATACCCGCGCCTTCTGCAGCCACCCCCGCCGTCAGCGCCGATCCCTTGGCAGACTTGGCCAAGGCCAAACAATTCGCCCCAGCGTCCAGCAGCGCCGCTGCCCCCAAGGCCGCGGCCAGCAGTGACCCCTTCACCTATTTTGTCCAGGCCGGCGCATTTAAAACCCCTGCAGAAGCCGAGGCGCAGCGCGTCAAACTGTCCTTGTTGGGTGTGGAGTCCAAGGTCAGCGAACGTGATCAAGGCGGTCGCGCCATCTACAGGGTTCGAAGCGGCCCCTTTGACGACAAAGATTTGGCCGAAAAAATCAAAGCCCGTATCGATTCGAACGGCCTAGACACCGCCTTGGTCCGCGTTCAACGCTGACTTTCATTGACAGGAGATACCCCATGAAACGCCGACCATTTACGCTGGCATGTGCCGCCACTTTACTGACGCCCACGGCATTTGCGCAAGGCCCCTTGAAACTCACAGCGGGCAAAGACTACGTCAAGCTCGATCGCCCGATTGCCACCGAAACCGAGGCCGGCAAGATTGAAGTGCTGGAATTTTTTTGGTACAGCTGCCCACACTGCAACACGTTTGAGCCGACCTTTGCGCAGTGGGTCAAAACAGCACCCAAAGATGTGGTGGTGCGGCGTGTGCCTGTGGCCTTTCGCGACGATTTTGCGCCCCAACAGCGTCTGTTCTTCACGCTCGAAGCCATGGGTTTTCTCGAAAAACTTCACAGCAAAGTTTTTCAAGCTGTGCATGGCGAGCGCTTGCCCTTGAGCACCGAAGCCTCGATCTTGGCTTGGGTTGAAAAGCAAGGCGTGGACAAAGTCAAGTTTGCCGAGACCTTCAAATCCTTTGGGGTGGCCAGCAAATTGCGCCGGGCTGTTCAATTGCAAAACGACTTCAAAATTGAAGGTGTTCCGTCTTTGGGTGTGGCCGGGCGTTACTACGTGGACGGCACTTTGGCCGGCAGCATGGAGCGCGCCTTGCAAGTTGCAGAGGTTTTGCTGGCCCAAGTCAGGCAAGGGCGAACCTGATAGCACGTCAACTGTGTGATTCAAGCCCACTTTGGTGGGCTTTTTTATACATTTTTACCTGCCAAGCGCTCAGCTGCACCTACAATGAAGCCAGCAATTAAGCAAGATTCACGCCTTCATGAAATTAAACCTCATCTCTGTGTTGTGGACCCTCGCAGCCCTCATGGCTGCGCCGTGCGTCTTGGCTGAAAAGGCCGACCGCAACAAGCCCATGAACATTGAGGCCGACGCTCTGAGGCACGACGACCCCCAAAAACTGACCACCTTCACCGGCAACGTCATGATGAGCAAAGGCAGTTTGGTCTTGCGGGCGGCTCGCATGGAAGTACGCCAAGACAGCCAAGGCCACCAAAATGCCAAGCTCTGGGCTGCCACGGGCGAGCGCGTGTTCTTCCGCCAAAAACGCGAAGGCTTAGACGAGTACACCGAAGGCGAAGGCGAAATCGTCGAGTACAACAGCCAAGCCGATACCATGACCTTGAACACACGCGCCGAATTGCGCTTGCTGCGCGGCAGTGTGGTGGCCGATCGCATTCAAGGGCACCTGATCGTCTTCAACAACACATCAGAAGTCTTCACTGTCGATGGCAAACCTGGCGCAACCGGCAATGCCGGCCAACGCGTCAAAGCCACTATCAGCCCACGCGCCAAGCCTTTGGATGCCAACCCCCCTGCAGCCACCCCAGCCTTGAAAAGCAGCCCCTCATTGAGCAACCCCAAACCATGAGTGAGATCAGCAGCCTGGAAGCGCGGCACTTGCAAAAGGCCTACGGCAGCCGCAAGGTGGTGTTCGATGTTTCATTGCAAATTCAAAAAGGCGAAGTGGTCGGATTGCTTGGCCCCAACGGCGCAGGTAAAACCACGTCGTTCTACATGATCGTGGGTTTGGTGCGTACCGACGGTGGCCAAATTTTGATCGATGGTCAAGACGTCACGCGCATGCCCATTCATCGCCGCTCGCGCATGGGCTTGTCCTATCTGCCGCAAGAAGCCTCTATTTTTCGCAAACTCACGGTGGCAGAAAATGTGCGTGCCGTGCTCGAGTTGCAACACAACGAACAAGGCCAAGCGCTGTCGCAAAGCGACATTCAAGAGCGACTGCAATCTCTGCTCAGCGATTTGCGGGTGGACCATTTGCACGACTCACCTGCCTTGTCTTTGTCCGGTGGTGAGCGCCGGCGCGTTGAAATCGCACGCGCCTTGGCCACCCAGCCGCGTTTTATTTTGCTGGACGAGCCCTTTGCCGGCATCGACCCCATTGCCGTGATCGAGATTCAACGCATCATCGCGTTCTTAAAGCAACGGGGCATTGGCGTCTTGATCACCGACCACAATGTGCGCGAGACTTTGGGCATCTGCGACCATGCCTACATCATCAGCGAAGGCCGTGTGCTGGCCAAAGGCACGCCGCAAGAGATCGTCAGCAATGCCGATGTGCGCCGCGTGTACTTGGGCGAGCACTTTCGGATGTGATGGCAACATGATGCACACACCATGAAGCAAAGCCTGTCCCTTCGGATGTCGCAGCATTTGGCGTTGACGCCACAGTTGCAACAATCGATTCGCTTGCTCCAACTCTCAACCTTGGAATTGAGCCAAGAGGTTGAGCAAATGCTCGATGAAAATCCATTCTTGGAGCGCAACACCGACGAAGCCCCTCAAGAAGATTTTGGCCTGCACGAGGCCGATGCGCGCATCAGTTTGGGCGACCGCGTGAACGAAGCGGCCAGCGACGCTGGTGCTGACAGCCATGATGCAGCCGGCGAATCCAACGCTTCCGTTTCAAGCGATGAAGCCGTCACCGACGTGGCCGAGAGCTGGGACGGCGACGGCAGCGTCGACCTGGCCCCCGACGACAGCGAATGGGGCACTGACGCAGGCGTTCGCAAAAACAACAACAACGACAGTGACAGCGCAGACGCCATTGAGCTGGCCAGTGGCCTGGGCTCCTTCACAGACTTCTTGCATCGCCAAGCTTTGTCCATGCGTTTGTCTGAAGTTGACCGCGCTGCGCTGCGTTTTTTGATTGAATCGTTGAACGACGACGGCTACTTAGAAGACAGCCTAGAGTCATTGGCCCAAGGCCTGGCGGGCACCGAAGATATCGAACAACTCGAAGAGTTGGTGCACCGCTTCACCATGGCCTTGAGCTTGCTTCAATCGCTTGAACCCGTGGGCGTGGGCGCTCGCAACTTGGGCGAGTGCATGCGCTTGCAGTTGAATGCCAAGCTCAAAGACAGCCCCCAAGACGAGATCATTCCCGTCGCATTGAAAATATGCGCACTGCCCTTGGAGTTGCTGGCCAAGCGCGATTACAAACGCCTGGCCGTGCAGTGCAATGAAGACGAAGCCAGTGTGAAATTAGCGCTGACCTTGATCACACGCTTAGAGCCCAAACCGGCCCGGCCCTTTGCCAACGCAGAGCAGCACGTGATCGTGCCCGACGTGTTGGTGGTCAACACCCGGCGCACTGGCGAGCCCAACTTTCGCGTGCAGCTCAACCCCGATGTGATGCCGCGCTTGCGCGTGCACGACATTTACGCCAACGCCTTGCGCGGCGGTAAAGGTGCGGCGCACTTAGGGCTGCAGCAACGCTTGCAAGAGGCGCGCTGGTTCATCAAAAATATTCAACAACGTTTTGATACCATCTTGCGTGTCTCCACCGCCATTGTCGAGCGGCAAAGAAATTTTTTCATCCACGGCGAGTTGGCCATGCGTCCCTTGGTTTTGCGTGAAATTGCCGATGAGTTGGGTTTGCACGAGTCCACCATCAGCCGCGTGACCACCGCCAAATACATGACCACGCCCATGGGCACATTTGAGCTTAAGTATTTCTTTGGCTCGGGCCTGGGCACCGACAGTGGCAGCGCAGCCTCGAGCACCGCAGTGCGCGCATTGATTCGTCAATTGGTGGCGGCTGAAAACCTGAACAAACCCTTGTCGGACAACCAACTCTCGGAAATGCTCAAAGAGCAAGGCATTGATTGCGCGCGGCGCACAGTGGCCAAATACCGCGAGGCGCTCAAAATCGCGCCCGCCAACTTGCGTAAAACACTTTGAATCAACTCCAATTATTTCTGCCCTGCGCCGCAGGCGTTGAAGGCCTCTTGGCCGATGAAGTGCACCAACTCACCGGCCTGACAGGCCAAGACTTGCTCACCGGCCGCGGCGGCGTGATGGCCAGCGCCTCGTGGCGCGACGCTTTGCGTTTGAATTTGCACAGTCGCTTGACGCAGCGCGTTTTGATTCAACTGTCGCAAACTTTTTACCGCAATGAAAAAGATTTGTACGAAGCGGCCAGTGCTGTGGCTTGGGAAATTTGGTTCACCACGCAGCAAACTTTCAAAGTGGAAGTCACAGCCCAGCACAGCCCACTGACAAGTTTGAATTTTGCAGCGCTCAAAATCAAAGATGCTGTGGCTGATCGCTTTCGCGCCAAACGCGGCGTGCGCCCGGATGTCGATACGCAGTGGCCTGATGTGCGCATCTACGTGCACTTGACCACCGATCACTGCACTTTGTACATCGATACATCGGGCGAGCCTTTATTCAAACGAGGTTGGCGCGAAGACAAGGGCGACGCACCCTTGAAAGAAACCTTGGCCGCTGCCATGCTGGCTGCCAGCGGTTGGGATGCGGCCCTGCCTTTGTATGACCCGTGTTGCGGCAGCGGCACGATTGCCATTGAAGCAGCGCAAATTGCTTGCGGCATTGCACCGGGAAGTTTGCGCCGGTTTGGCTTTGAAAAACTATTGCCATTTCAAGCGCATGTGTGGCAAGCCTTGCAAGAAGAAGCACGCGCTGCCGAGCACGCCCCCACTGCGCCCATCTTTGCCAGCGACGTGGCACATCGCATGGTTGACTTCACCGAACGAAATGCCCAGCGCGCTGGTGTAGGCGATGTGGTGCAAGCGCGCGGCGGTGATGCTTTGCAGCGCATGCCGCCCTGCGAAACACCAGGACTGATGCTGCTCAACCCACCTTATGGCGAACGCATCGAGGCGGCCGGTGTGGCGGGTGTTTCAAGTCAAAACCGATTAGACAGCGCGCCACAGCGCGGCCGCGAAATTGCAGAAACCGAAGGCGGCGGCGAATTTTTCTCGCAACTGGCCTCGCATTGGAAAAAGAATTACAGCGGCTGGACCGCTTGGTTGCTCACGCCCGATTTGAAGCTGCCCAGCAAAATGCGGCTGAAAGAAACTCGCAGAATCCCGATGTGGAATGGCCCGATTGAATGCCGCATGTTCCGCTTTGATTTGATCAAGGGCTCGGTCCGTGACAAGCTCTGAGCCCGATGGCCTGCATTCACACGATGGCCATGGCAAGCCTGTTCATTGGATTTTAGACACCAACATCGTGCTGGACCTGTGGGTCTTTGACGACCCCGCATCTGCGGCCCTGAGGGCTCAAGTGCAAAGTGGTGCCATCGTCAACTTCGCCACCCCCGCCATGCGCGCTGAACTCGAGCGCGTATTAGGCTATCCCCACATTGCTGCGCGCATGCAAAAAGGCAAGACAAACGCCACTGCAGTCATGTCTGCATTTGATCAATTTTCTGTTTGCGCCGCTGAAGCGCCCAAAGCTTCTTGCACCTGCAAAGACCCGGACGATCAAAAATTCATAGACTTGGCTGTGGCACACACACGGCCATTGCTCAGCAAAGACGCAGCCGTGTTGTGCATGCGCGCCAGGCTCGACAAACTCGGCGTGAAGTTGAACCCCACTTTAGAAAAGGCCATGGCATGACAGGCTTACAAGCGCAAGACTACGACGACTTAGACGACATCTTGGACGATCTGCGCAAGCGCAACGACGAAACCCCGCAATGGGAATTTTGCGAGGGCTTTTTAGCCGCTTTGGTTTGCTGCCGACAACCCATACCGGATGCTGAAGCTTTATCGCTTCTCTTGGGCTTGGACGAAGAAGGCGCGTGCTTTGCCAATGATGCACAGCATGAGCAATTCTTAGACTTGTGGCATCAAAGGCGCGCCCAAGTTCAGCGTGAGTTGGACACCGACATCAAAGCCCTGGACGAGGACAGCGCCTACGCGCCTGAAGTCATGGATGTGCGTGCAGCCTTGGCCACTTTGTCACCCCAAGAGCGCGAAGACATTGCGGGTGAAGAGATTCCCGCGTTTGCACAAGTCTGGGCACTGGGCTTCATGTTTGCGGTTGAAAATTGGCCCGAAGAATGGGCCCCACCCAAAGACAAAGATGCCGCGCAGTGGCACGATGAATCTTTGCAAGCCCTCGTGGCCTTGACCGAAGACGACACCGATGCACCCACCTTGAGCGCGCTGAGCGAAGACGGCCCATTGAGCATGAGCCAATCGCGTTTGGATGCCTATGGCCTGGCACTTTGGGCCGTCTATGATTTGCGTGAAATTTGGCGCAACATCGGGCCGCGAGTGGCACAAGTTTTTCGCCCGCAAGCGCTAGGGCGTAATGATGTTTGCAGTTGCGGCAGCGGCAAAAAATACAAAAAATGTTGCGGCGCCAATTAATGCATGAAGTCCTGCAAAGCTTGCGCTGTTTGCTCGGGCAGTTCCTCTGGAATGAAGTGGCCTGAAGGCACAACATGGCCTTGCACGAGGCCCGCGCACTGCGCTTGCCACAAAGTCAGGGGCTCAAACATTTTGTGCACCACACCGCGCTCGCCCCACAAGACCATCAAGTCACAAACCACGCGTTCGCCCAAAGCTCGGCTTTCTCGGTCGTGTGCCAAATCAATGCCGGCACTGGCGCGGTAATCTTCACACGCTGTGTGGATGGCCACAGGCAAACCATCGGCCTGCTCAGGGGCCATGGTGAAGCAGCGCTCGTATTCGGCCAAAGCCTCAGGTTCAATGAAGGTGGTGCCTTTTCCACCCCAGCCGCCCAGTTTGGCGTGCAAGTAGGCCAAGGCATTTCCTGCAATCATTTTCTCGGGCAAGGGGCTGGGTTGAATCAAATGAAACCAATGGTAGTAAGCACGTGCAAAGGCCATGTCGGTGCGCTCATACATGTCCAAGGTGGGGGCAATGTCCAGCACGCACAATCGCTTGACGCGAGCCGCATGATCCAAGGCCAGCCGATGTGCAACACGGCCGCCCCGGTCGTGCCCGCACAAAAAGAATTGCGAGACTTCAAGCTGGTCTAGCAAACCCACCACATCTTGCGCCATGGCGCGTTTGCTGTAGTTGCTGTGATCGGGCAAGCCTGGCGCGTGAGAGGAATCACCATAGCCACGCAAATCAGGTAAAACCAATCGGTAATCGGCTTTGAGGATCTGCGCCACGCGCTGCCACATCACATGCGTTTGCGGAAAACCATGCAAGAGCACCAGCACCGGTTTGTCCAACTGCGCAGCCCATTGCGTCGAAATCCGCGCGCACACGGCCACGCCGTTCACACTGAACTGGCGCTTTTCGAAATCGTCAAACCAAATCGGCGCTTGCATTGGCATGAGTGGCCCCTTGAATCTGCATGAGTTGTTGCTGCAATACGGCTTTTTGAACTTTGCCCAAAGCGTTTTTGGGCAATGCGTCCACGATCACCACGCGTCTGGGCATTTTGAAACGAGCGATGTGACTCTGCAAGTAGGTTAACACGGACGCAGGCGTTAGGCCTTGTGCAGGGGCGTCAACACTAGGCACCAACACGGCCACTGGCACCTCCCCCCAGTGCTCGTGGGCCATGCCCAATACGGCACATTCCAGCACACCTGGCATGGCCATCAAATGGTTTTCAATTTCAGCGGGGTAAATATTCTCACCCCCCGAGATGATCATGTCCTTGTTGCGACCCACAATTTGCAAGCAACCGGTTTCATCTAACCAACCCAAATCACCGGTGTTAAACCACCCGTCATTCAAGCCTGTCTCATAGGCTTGCTCAGACTTTCCATGGGCTTGCCAATAGCCTTGCATCACATTAGGGCCGCGCACACACACTTCGCCCACCGTGCCGTGATCGCTTGTGACCGTGAGTTCTGAGGCCTCTGGCACAGCCTTCCCATCGACCATCACAGGCTGCAATTTCAACGCCAACTCCGGCTGCGGCCAGCCTGCAAATCCCGCGCGTTGCATGGCGTGCTCAAACGGCAGGACCACACTGACGGGCCCAGTTTCAGTGCAGCCATAGATTTGACCCACTGGCACGCCTCTCGCATGGAAAGCCTCCAAATACGAAGCGGGCAGCGTTGAAGAGCCAGCCATGATGCCGCGCAAACTTTGCAAATCGGCGTTAGGCCAATCGGCGTGGTCTAAAACAGCGCGCAGCGCTGCGGGCACCAGCAAAGACACACTCGGCCTTTGACTCAGCGGGCCCTGCGTGACCGCATGCAACCACGCACCCGCATCAAACCGGGGGTGCAAATGTACCGCGACACCACTGACCAGCGCAGGCAAGGTCTGAATGCACAAACCGCCTACATGAAACATCGGCAGTGTCGATAAAACTTGGTCATCTTTTCGAAATTCATGCGCCGCATGACTGGCCCGCACATTGGCCAACAAACCAGCTTGCGTGTGCACAGCGCCTTTGGGCAAACCAGTCGTACCCGATGTGTAGACCAGTAAAACGGGTGCGTTCTGCGCGAGCGCAGGCAAAGCGAAGTCTTTGGAGGGTGGCGCTTGAATCAAGGCATCGAGCCCTGCACTTTGCCGCGCAATTGATTTCGAATGCGCCACCACCTCTTGCGCCAACCCTTTGTGCAAGGTGTCATGAATCAACAGCATGGGCTTGGCATCGGCCACAACTTGTGCCAACTCGGCCGCGGCCAATCGATAATTCAAAGGCATGAAAATCGCGCCCAAGCGCGCGCACGCGATCAAGCAGGCACATTGCAAATCGTGGTTCAAACTCAACCAAGCCACTCGGTCGCCTGCTTGCACACCCCAGCTTGCATGCAAATGGCCTGTCACGCGCTCCACGCGGTGCCAAAGTTCTTCAAAACTGATGTCTTCGGTCGCGCCTGGCATGCCAAAGCGAATGGCCAATGCATCAGGCTGCGCTTGCGCCCAATGCAAAAATCGCTGCGCAAGTTCAGAGCTTTCCGTGCGCTCCATGCGAGTACTCATTCGTCTTTCTCGCCCGCTTCATACAAGGTCTCGCGGCCCAAGCGGTCAAGGCACAATTCGGCAGTCCAAGGCAACATCAAAGAGCCGCAGCGCGCGTCGCGGTACAAACGCTCCAGCGGCAAAGACTTGAGCATCGATTGACCGCCGCATGTGCGAATGGCCAAGCGTGCAATGTCTTGGGCATTTTCCATGATGGTGTACTGGGCTGCATAGGCACGCAGGCGTGAAGATTTGGGTGGGTCAATTTTGGCGTCTTCAATCGCTCGCAAAAACAAATTGCGCGTTTGCTCGAGTTTGATGAACATCTCAGCCACCGCAATTTGTTTGGTGGCAAATTGGCGCCGCTTGACGGGCCCTGTACCCGGTATTTCACCGCGCAAATAGGCCACAGTGAAGTCATACGCCGCTTGCGCAATGCCCATGTACGTGGGCGACAAGGTCATGAACATGTGCGGCCAGCGCGTGGCCGCTTGAAAATAAACACCTTGCGGCATCAAAGCAGCATCGTCTGGCACAAACACATCTTTGAACACCAAGTTGCGTGAGACGGTGGCCCGCATGCCCAAAGGATCCCAGTCGATGCCCACAATCAATCCTGATGCTGTGCGCTGCACTGCCAAATACAAAGTGTCGCGCCTGGACAAATCGGTATCTACTTTTTTCTCTGTGCACAACACGCCAAAATAATCGGCCGCATCTGACAACGACGCAAAAATTTTCTTACCATTGATGCGCCAACCTCCATCGACTTTCACGGCCGTTGTTCCAAACGGTTGCGCGCCAGCGGCTGCAGCGCCCCCTTCAGAGAATGGCTGCGCATAAATCGCACCGTCTTTGACCACCTTGGCAAAATGTGCTTTTTGATGCACTCGGTGCAGTGCGCGTTGTTCGGGCGTCATCTCCAAGTCTTCAGACAACATGCCGCTCCACATCATGGTGCACACGTGCATGTTGAAAGTCAAAGCCGTGGCGCCGCACCAGCGGCCAATTTCTGCCGAGACCATGGCGTAGGTGGCGTAATCAGCGCCTTGCCCGCCATGCACCTCTGGCACACACAAAGCCAACAAGCCGGCCTCGCGCATGTCATCGTAGTTGGCATAGGGGAACTGCGCATCGCGATCGAGCTGCGCTGCGCGTGGTGCAAATTTATTTTTCCCCAACTTATACGCCAAACTCATCAAACGCTTTTGCTTGTCGCTCAAAGGATAGTCTTCACCGCATATGGGCATGTAGGGTTTGACAATGGTCATTGCACTTTCCTGCTTAAAAAATTCAGCACAGCGGCATGAAAAAGTTCGGGTTGTTCAAAACCCATCAAGTGGCCTGTGCCTGGCAAACTTTCAAACTCGGCATGGGGAATTTTTTCTGCCATGCGCCGCATCACTTCAGGCGGTGCAGTGCGGTCAACTTCACCGGCCAAGCACAAGGTGGGCACGCTCAAGCTGGGCAAGGCAGCTCGTTGCTCAAACGTGACCAAGGCTTTCAAGGCAGCGCGGTAGGTCTGTGCTGGCACGGCGGACATACAAGCATGCGCCAAGGCCAAGCCAGGCGGGTAATCTGCAGCCTTCGCACCCGCAGGCAATGCACCAGGCGCCACCATGCCAGGAATCAAGCGATCAGCCACTTGCGCCATGCTTTGCCCCGCATCCAAAGGCGCCAAGCGTTGGGCCATGAACTGCTGCTGAAACTCCCCGCTGTTGTTGCCAAACGCTGGGCTGCTGGCAGCCAGCACCAAAGCCGCAATTCGCTGGGGGCAATGCGTCCAAGCCTGCAAAGCCACCATGGCCCCCATGCTATGCCCGATCAGCACAGCTTGCTGAACATGGGCGGCGTTCAACATGCTTTCCAAGGCTTGGGCCAAGATTGGAAAATCAAATGGTTCGCACAGCGCACTTTCGCCGTAACCCGGCATGTCCCAAGCCAACGCCCGATAGCCTTGCTTGGAAAAAAAAACCAAACTGGGTTGAAAGCCTTTTTTGCCACCGCCAATGCCGTGCAGAAATACCAAACTGATGGGCTCGTTGCTCGGGCCAGATTCGGCCCACGCTGGAATAGGAATATCAGTCATACGCACATCTGCCTGTTCACGCTTGCGCTGCAAAAACATGAGGAACGATCTGCCCCTCTTCAATGACCAAGGTGTCGTCTAATCGAATGCTGCAGCCCCGCATCGGCAAATCAAAGTGGCCCAGCGTGTGGCGACCCGCCACTTCATTGGCACCGGTGGAATACAAAAAATTGCCTGCAAACGCGCGCAACTCAGTGCCGTTGCAATCGCGCTTGTCGTAAAAAGTCATGGCATCCCAACGCGCTGCCGGGTTCAAACCAAAGCCCACATGCGAGACCGCGCACGCGCCTTGATGTCCTTCTTGTTCGGTCCATGCTTGGTAGTAGCCGCGCATCATGTCGGCGTCCACACCTTGGCCGTCAATGCGCGTGATGCTGTCGTTTTCAACGGTCAACGAAATCGTATCGCGCACATAGCGTTTGAAAGTCAAGTTGACGTCGCCTGGGGCCATGACCAATTTGCCGTTGACGCTGCCTTGCGCCGGAAAAGCCAAGGCCAAACCCCCAGGCCAATGCGAGACCATGCCCGGTTTGCTACAAAAACCCCAGACGCCGCCGACCACCGCGTCCTGCAAATTGATCTCTAAATTTGTTCCCGCTTTGGACGAAACGTGCATGCGCTTGGCGCTGCGCAATTTTTTCATGGCCGTGCGCACCGTGGACTCCAGGGCCGGGTCTGGCTGCGTACGCTCTAAAATTTCAGGGTGCTCGTTGGAGATCATCAAAAGGCGCGGCGCATGGCCATCAGCCCCTTTCAAAATCAAGGGCAACTCAGGCGCATGCAGCATGCCCTCCACCGTGCAGTCCACCACCATGCCCACGCGCTGCAAGGCGGCCACCACGGGCGCTAAATTTTGCAGCGCATCGGTGGCCCCTGTGGAGCGAACCGGCGCAGGCCCAGTCAAGGGGGCTGAAGGCAAGCAAATTTCAAACGGCCGCGCGCCCAAGGCTTGCAAGGCCAAGCTGGCCAAGTCCACATTGATGCGCCGAGACTGCGTTTCACAGACAATGGCCACCACCTCACCGGGCTGAACTTTGCACAAAGCAAAGCTGCGCTCAAAGGCTGCCAACCATTTGTGTTCGATGCGCTCAATCAACATGCGGGGTCCTTTTTTTCACCAAGCATCTATCTATTTGTCACTCACAAAAGTAAATCGTTGCAAGGGACTCACCTGAAATTCTGCAGTGTATCGTGAAATGATACACTCATGATCAAAAGTTTTAAGCATAAAGGTTTAGAAGCCTTCTTCGAGTCTGCGAATTATGCAGGCATCAACCCTGCACATGCCAGTAAGTTAAAGCACCAATTGGCTCAACTGAATCAAGCCACACAAGCAATCCACATGAAAATTCCAGGTTGGAATTTACACCTTTTGTCAGGTACCGTTGCCGGCCATTGGTCAGTTTGGGTCAATGGCAACTGGCAATTGGCGTTTGACATTTGCATTTGAAGGCAAAAATGCAATTCTGGTGAATTATCAAGACTACCACTGAGAAAAATACCCATGGCCCAAATGCACAACCCCCCTCATCCCGGCCAAGCTTTGCTTGAAGACGTGTTGCCAGCTCTTGGCATTTCCATCACTGCAGCCGCACTTCAACTGGGCGTTTCACGCGTTCAACTTTCTCGCGTTCTTCACGGGCACGCACCCATCACAACGCAACTTGCACTTCGGCTAGAGCGCTGGCTTTGCGGTGCTTCAGCAGATGTTTGGCTCAGTATGCAATTGGCTTATGACATTTGGCAGGCGCGGCAAGAATTGAGTTTTATAAAAATCAAACCCGCCAAAATCCCACCTCACATTCATCTGCCATTTCAAGGCAAAACAGCTGTCACTTCAATTTCAACCAAAGCGCGCTCTTCCACCAAATCGGCCACTTGAATCAAGGTCATAGCGGGGTAATTTTTACCCAAAATTTCTTGATACACCTTGCCCAATTCACGTCCGCGCTCCAAGTATTCGCGCTTGTCTTTCACATACCATGTCATGCGCGCCATGTGCTCCGGGCCTGCGCCCGCACAGCCCAGTGTGGCCACAATGTTTTGCATGGCTTGGCGGCATTGCCCAATGAAGTCGTCTGTTTCAAATTGGCATTGCGCGTTCCAGCCGATCATGCCAGCCACAAATATGATTTCCCCTTTGGCGCTGATGCCGTTGGCATAGCCTTTGGCAGGCGCCCAAGCTTCGGGTTGTAAAACTTTCCACATCTGCTTCACTCCAAATTTTAAAAATCAAACACTCGACAAGCAAGCACTGCACACAACTTCAAACTCGCAAGCATGCGTTCACGCCGCAGCCTGCTGCCGCAATTTAAAGCGCTGCAATTTCCCTGTTTCAGTGCGCGGCAACGCATCACAAAACACAACGCGCCTTGGGTATTTGAAAGGCGCAATGGCTTGTTTGACAAACTCTTGTATCTCGGCAACCAAGGCCTCGCTTCCAACATGGCCAGCTTTGAGCACCACAAAGGCCTGAACCACTTGACCGCGCTCGGGGTCAGGCCCTGCCACCACACCGCATTCAGCCACAGCCGCATGCTTCATCAAGGCATCCTCCACTTCAGGCCCGGCTATGTTATAGCCGGCCGAGATGATCATGTCATCGTTGCGCGCTTGGTAGCTGAAGTAGCCATCCGTATCCATCACAAAGGTGTCGCCCGGCAGGTTCCAGCCGTCTTTGACGTAATCGGTTTGACGCGGGTCCGACAAATAGCGACACCCCGTGGGCCCGCGCACGGCCAAGCGGCCCACGGTACCAGGTGCAACAGGCTGCATGTCTTCATCCACAATTTGCGCTTCATAACCCGGCACCACTTTGCCAATGCTGCCCGCTCGCACATCGGCGCCTGCACTGGCAATGTAGATGTGAATCACCTCCGTGCCGCCAATGCCGTCCGTCATCTCAATGCCCGTTGCGCGCTTCCATGCTTGGCGTGTTGCATCGGGCAAGGCTTCGCCAGCAGAGACCGGGTGGTGCAAACTTTTCAAGTTATAAGCCGCAGGGTTTTGCGCCACCAGCAAAGCCATTTGCCGGTACATGGTGGGCGCGGTGTAGCACTGCGTAGCGCCATATTGACCAATGGTTTGCAACAATTTTTCAGGTGTGTATTTCTCCAGCATGATGGCGCACGCGCCATACCGCAAAGGAAAAGCCAGCAGACCACCCAAACCAAACGTAAAAGCAATGGGCGGTGTGCCGCAAACCACATCGTCCGGGCCCATCTTGAGCACATGACGCGGAAACAAATCACACATGGCCAAAATATCACGGTGAAAATGCAGTGTGCCTTTGGGCTTGCCCGTGGTGCCACTGGTAAAGGCAATCAAGCACACATCGTCACGGCTGGTGGGGTGCGCTTCAAATGAATCAATGTGATGCGCCATGCGCTGCTCAAGGCCATCTTTTGCATCACTTCGAAAGTACAACACCTGCTTCAAACTCAGCGCCGCCTGGTCGTGCGCAGGGTTCATGCAGTGCGCCAATTCTTCGGCCAGCAAACTGTCGCACAAAGCCGCACTGACTCGGGCTTTGTCAATGATTTGTCGCAGCTCTGCAGCGCGCAGCAAGGGCATGGTCGGCACCACCACCAAGCCGGCTTTGAGGGCCGCCAAAAAACTGGCCGCCATCATCGGGCTGTTGCCCCCGCGCAGCAACAAGCGCTGGCCTGAAACCAGGCCCATGTCTTCCTTCAAAACATGCGCAATCTGATTCACATGCGACTGCAACTGCCGGTAGGTCCAAACCACGGGCCCGCCAGCGTCCATGCCTTGGATTGCCACACGCTCGCCATGGCCTTGGGCCACATGCACATCGAGCAATTCCACCGCGCAATTCATTTGCTCAGGGTATTGAAGCTCTGGCCGATTGAACAAAAAAACAGGCCACTCTTGAAGCGGTGGCAAGTTCTCACGTGTGAACGTGTCTTGGTGGCTGCTGGGCATTAATTTAGAGGGCATGGTGATTTGAATTTAATTCAGTTGGACTTCAACAAATCTCGGCCAATGATCAACTGCTGCACCTCGGTGGCCCCTTCGTAAATGCGCAAGGCCCGAATTTCGCGGTACAAAGATTCCACAATACAGCCTTTCTTCACGCCCATGCCGCCATGCATCTGCACAGCCATGTCAATGATTTTCTGGGCGTTTTCGGTGGCCGTCATTTTGGCCATAGCCGCCTCTTGAGTGATGCGCTGGCCTTGATCGCGCAGCCATGCAGCGCGGTAAGTCAAGAGCGTTGCGGCATCGAGCATGGTGGCCATTTGTGCAATCTTGCTTTGCGTGATCTGAAACTGCGCCAAGCTTTGGCCAAACATCTTGCGCTGCTGCGCCCACGCCACAGATGCGTCCAAAGCCCTGCGGCCAAAACCCAAAGCAGCCGCTGCCACCGAGGTGCGAAACACATCCAAAGTAGCCATCGCCACTTTGAAGCCTTCACCGGCAGCACCAATGAGCCGCGCATGCGGCACCAAGACTTGATTGAAATGCAAACACGCCAAGGGGTGCGGCGCCAGCACATCGATGCGCTCAGCAATCTCAAGGCCAGGGCTGTCAGCATCCACAATGAAGGCACTGATACCGCGCGCGCCAGGTGCTTCCCCCGTGCGAGCAAACACCACATAAAAGTCAGCAATGCCACCGTTGGAGATCCAAGTTTTGTAGCCCTTGAGTACATAGCCTTCAGGTGTTGAAGTTGCGCTGCACTGCATGGCCGCCACGTCAGACCCTGCATCAGGCTCGCTCAATGCAAAAGCTGCAATTGCCTGGCCTGCCGCCACGCGCGGCAAATAAGCAGCTTGCTGCTCTGCAGTGCCTTTCAAGCTGATTGCGCCAGAGCCCAAGCCCTGCATGGCAAACGCAAAGTCGGCCAGCCCATGGTGCCAGGCCAACTCTTCGCGCAGCAAACAGATGGCGCGTGTGTCAATCACTTCGCCCATTGCGCCGTGCGCTTGCCCTGCAATGGCGTGCTTGAGCCAGCCGCTTGCCCCTAAGGTCTTGACCAAATTGCGGCATTCAAGATCTACCGCATCACGCGACTCATCATGCACTTCTAACGCGTGCTGCGCGTGTGCAAATTGCTGCGAAGTCCAAGTTTGCAAATCTGTTTTAAGTTGCCGGTGTTTGTCTTCAAAAAAAGGCCAAGCCAAATGGGCACTGGAGTTCATCTTCAATCCCCCAAAAACTGAGGCGTTTGTTTGGCCACAAACGCGTGGTACGCACGGTGAAAATCATTGGTCACCATGCAAATGGCTTGCGCCTGCGCTTCTGCTTCAATGGCTTCGTCCACACCCATGTTCCATTCTTGTTGCAACATTTTTTTGGTCATGCCATTGGCAAAAGTGGGGCCTTGCGCCAATGACAAAGCCATCTGTTGTGCCTGCGTCACCAACTCTTCGGGCGCACACACACGGTTGTAAAAACCCCAGCGCTCAGCTTCTTCTCCTGGCAAGCCGCGCCCCGTGTACAAAAGCTCTGATGCACGCCCCTGCCCTATCACGCGCGGCAGCAATGCGCAGGCCCCCATGTCGCATCCAGCCAAGCCCACTCGGTTGAACAAGAAAAATGTTTTGCTGCGCGCTGTGCCATAACGCAAATCAGAAGCCAATGCCAAGAGCGCTCCGGCCCCTGCGCAAATGCCGTCTATCGCCGCCACAATCGGCTGCGGGCAAGCCCGCATGGCTTTGACCAAATCGCCAGTCATGCGCGTAAAGGCCAGCAAACCGGGCATGTCTAACTTTGTCAACGGCCCAATGATTTCGTGCACATCACCGCCTGAGCAAAAATTATTTCCTGCCCCTGTGATCACCACCGCGTGCACATCTTCTGCAGTGGCCAACGCACGAAACAGATCACGCAGCTCTGCATACGAATCAAACGACAAAGGGTTTTTGCGCTCGGGCCGATTCAATGTCAAAGTGGCCACACCAGTTTGCACAGAAAACAAAAAATGTTCAGCTTGGTAGTCCGCCATGTGCAGGCGGTGCCTTGGCAACTGGTGTGCTTGACCGGGTAAGTAACGCTGGCTCATAAAGTCTCCCAAGAAAATTTTTGAAACTGAAACAACAGGGTTTGCATGCAAAGGTTTTGTCAACGTGGTTGCAGGTGGCTTTTCAAAGCACCCAACAAGCCGTGCAACTGACTTTGCTGGGCTTGACTCAAACCGCCAAACAAAGACGCCACCCAAGCCTCATGGGCCGCGGCCATGCCGGCAAACGCTTCACGCCCATCGGCAGTCAAGCTCACTGTGTAAGAGCGCCTGTCGTTCACACCTATTTGGCGCGCCACCAAATGCTCTTTCTCCAATTGGTCCACAATGGTGGTGATGTTCCCGCCTGTGACCATCATGCGGCGCGACAACTCCCCCATGGTCAAGCCATCTGGGTGGCGCTCGAGTTGCGCCATCAAATCAAATCGCGGTAGCGTAATACCAAATTCTTCACGCAGCTTTTGCCGCACCGTGTCTTCCACCAGCGTGGTGCAAGAAAGCAGGCGCAACCACAAACGCAAAGAGGCGTGGTGATCTGCGCGGGCGCGCAGCTCCAAGTCTTCGCGCGGCGCTTGCTCTGAATGCGTCGTGCTCATCCGGCCAACTCCCCGCCATCCACGCCAATGGCTTGCCCATTGACACTGCCTGCACCTGCACTGCACAACCACATCACAGTTTGCGCCACCTCTTGGGCTTGCACCATGCGCTGCTGCGGGTTGTGCGCCACCAAAACGGCACGGGCCTCCAATTCGCTTTGCCCCGTTTTGGCCATGATGTTGCTCACTGCTGCACGCACAAGCTCGGTCTCGGTATAGCCCGGGCACACCGCATTGACCGTGATGCCTTTGCGCGCCAACTCCAGCGCCAGTGAGCGCGTCAACCCCACCACGCCATGTTTAGCGGCCGCATAAGCAGCCACATAGGCATAGCCCTTGAGCCCCGCTGTGCTGGCGATGTTGACAATGCGCGCCGCGCGCCCTTGCGCCCCAGCTTCGAGCAAGCCAGGCAGTGCCGCTTGAATGCACAAGTAGCTGCCCGTTAAATTCACATCGAGCATCTGCTGCCACAAAGCCAAATCAGTTTTGGCAAAGGGCTGGCTTAACGCTTGACCCGCGTTGTTGATCAGCATGTCCACCGGCCCCAAAGCCTGCACATTCGATTGCAATGCTGGTTGCACAGAAGCGGCATCCGTGACATCCATCACCGAGACGTGCACCCTCACTTGCGGACAGGCCTGGCGCAGCACTTTCGCCTGCGCTTGCAAAGTGCTCAGCGTGCGTCCCGATATGCTGATATTGGCACCACTTTGCGCAAAGGCCATTGCAATGGCAGCGCCAATGCCTTGGCCTGCGCCCGTGATCCAAACATGCGGTGCTTTCAAATCAATTTTCTCCCTTTTGCGCCTGGCCTTGACTCGCAAGCCCTGCCTGCGCTGCCATGCTCGCAGCTCGTTCAAAATTGGTCTCCATTTGCCGCTTGCCCGAGACATACACCCGCTGCCAATCTAGGCCGGTGTAGCCAATGCGCGCTGCCTCTTGCATTGTCCAAGACGGGTTGGCCAAGTGCGGCCTGGCCACCGCGCACAAATCGGCGCGCCCCGCCGCAATGATGCTGTTGACATGATCGGCCTCTGAAATAGCGCCCACTGCAATGGTGCGCACACCTGCTTCATTGCGTATGCGATCAGCAAACGGCGTTTGAAACATTCGCCCATACACCGGCTGCTCGCGCTTGTCCACTTGCCCCGAAGAGCAGTCCACAAAATCCACGCCAGCATTTTTGAAGTACCGCGCAATCTCCACTGCATCGTCGGGCGTGATGCCCCCTTCTACCCAATCGTGCGCAGAAATGCGCACCGACATCGGCCTGTCTTGCGGCCACACTTCACGCAGCGCTTTGAATACTTCCAGCGGATACCGCAATCGATTTTCCAAAGACCCGCCATATTCATCTGCCCTCTCATTGGTCAAGGGCGATATAAATTCCGACAACAAGTAACCATGCGCGCAGTGCAACTCTAGCCAATCAAAACCTGCTTGCGCGCCGCGCTTGGCAGCGCTCACAAAGGCCTGCAACACTTCGTCCATCTGCGCCCGGGTCATGGCCTGTGGCACTTGGCTAATGCCTTGCAAATACGGCAGCGCTGAAGGCGCCAGCAATGGCCAGTTCAGGCCATCTCGCGCAGGCTCTGCCAGCGGCTGGTCCATGCCGTCCCATGCCCTTCGCGTTGAGCCTTTGCGCCCCGCGTGCCCCAGCTGCAATGCAATTTTGGCATCCGATTGGGTGTGCACCAAATCCACAATGCGCGCCCACCCTGCTTGCTGCGCATCGTTCCATAAACCAGGGCAGCCCGGCGTGATGCGCCCTTGCGGTGTCACGCAAGTCATCTCGGTGAACACAATGGCCGCGCCGCCCATTGCGCGTGCGCCGTAGTGCATCAAATGAAAATCGCCAGGCACCCCATCGTGTGCACTGTAGGTGGCCATGGGCGATACCATCACTCTGTTTTTAAGCATCACGCCACGCGCTTGCAATGGCAAAAACATCGGCGGTGGTGCGGGTTGCGATTGCAATTTTGCAAGCATAATTTTTTCATGTGCTACAGAGCTTTCAGACAGCACTTGTTGGGCCAATCCTTGCTCAAAGGCTTGCACATAAGCGGCATCTCGCACACGCAAATTCTCATGCGAAATGCGCTGACTGCGTGTGAGCAATGAATAGGCAAATTGCGCAGGCGGCAGGTTCACATAACGCGAGACATTCTCAAACCACTCGGTGGAGTTGCGCGCCGCATTTTGAATCTTCAAAACTTCAATGGCGCGCGTGGCTTGGTACGACACCATCACCTCGGGCATGCCTTTGACCTCATGCCCCATGCGCTCAAAGGTGTCTGCCAATTCAATGGCATCTTCAAAAGCCAACTTTGTGCCCGAGCCAATCGAAAAATGCGCCGTGTGCGCCGCGTCTCCCATCAACACATAAGGCACATCACGGCCATCGGATGTTTTTTCCCAATGCACCCACTGCTCACAAATCACGCGCGGAAATTTGATCCAATGCGCCGAGCCGCGCAGATGGCTGGCGTTGGTCATCAAAGCGTGACCGTCTAAATATTTGGCAAATAATTTTTCACAAAAAGCCACCGACTCTTCTTGCGACATCTTGTCCAAACCCGCCGCCAACCACACTGGCTCCGGCGTCTCCACAATGAAGGTGGACGTGTCGCCGTCATATTGGTAGGCATGCGCCTGAATCCAGCCGTGCGGCGTTTCTTCCATCGCAAATGTGAACGCATCAAACAACTTGCGCGTGCCCAGCCACACAAAACGGCAGCGCCGCTCGTCAATGTCCGCCTTGTAGGTGCTGTTAAAACGCGAACGAATGCGCGAGTTGATGCCATCGCAGGCAATCACCAAATCGGCTTGGTAATGCGCTGCAATATCGGCCTGGCTGTCCACCTCGGTTTCAAACACCAGTTTCACACCCAGAGCTTCGCAGCGTTTTTGCAAAATATTGAGCAAGCGCTTGCGCCCAATGCCGCAAAAACCATGACCGCTGGACATCAAGGTCTCGCCCTTGAAATGCACCGCAATGTCATCCCAATGGTTAAAGGCCCCCAAAATTTCCGAAGCTGTGACGGGGTCAGCCTCTTCCAAGCGCGCCATGGTCGCGTCTGAGAACACCACACCCCAACCAAACGTGTCATACGGCTTGTTGCGCTCCAAAACCGTGATCTGGTGCTGCGGATGGCGCAGCTTCATCAGCAACCCAAAATAAAGCCCCGCTGGCCCGCCCCCCATGCAAACGATGTTCATGCTGCACCTCTTAACTATTTTTTACTTCAATATTTGAAGTTTCAAGTAATTATGCGCATGTACCCTTTGCAGGTCAAGATGTTATTCATCTAAAGGGTCATATCCCCTCGCGTGTTTTGAATGAAACAATTTGCATCATCATTTCGCAGTCATCTTAAACCACGCCCCCCATGTAAACTCTACAGGTCAAGTTGTAATCCCCCCCTCCATCCACCCCGCATGCACCGCACCATCTTTGACACCCCTTTTGTCAAAACAGCTCTTCGCGGCCTTAGCCTTGCCATCCTGAAATTAGCGGGGTGGAAAGTGCAAGGCAGTTTGCAGCCCGATTGCGCCAAAAGCGTTTTCATTGCCGCGCCCCACACCAGCAACTGGGACCTGCCCTTCACCCTGATGGTGGCCTTTGCCCTTCGCCTGAACATCTACTGGATGGGCAAAGCCGAGATTTTCACCCCCCCATTCAAAGGCCTGATGATGTGGCTTGGCGGCATCCCGGTGGAGCGCAAAACCGCAAACAACCTGGTCGAGGCCTCAGCCCAAGCCATTAGAGATGCCAATGGCCCGCTGCAACTGGTCGTGCCCCCCGAAGGCACGCGCAGCAAAGTTCGCTACTGGAAAACCGGCTTTTACTACATTGCTCTCAGCGCCCAAGTGCCCATCGTCATGGCCTACATGGACTATGAGCAAAAAATCAGCGGCCTTGGCCCCGTCTTCAACCCTACAGGAGACATTGAAGCTGACATGGTCAAAATCAAAGCGTTTTATGCACAGTTCAAAGGCAGAAATGCCAGTCAATACGATGCTGAGTAGCCTTACAGGGGACGCTTTTAAGGGGACGATTACCGGCGTAGCGACGCCACCGCTTGCACTTTGATAGACCTCATCGGGCGTTTTATTTTCCAAAGCCTCTTAAGTTCGACTTGCAGCATCATCTTCTTCGTGCCATGGACGTTGTTGATTATCACAGTCAGGCTTTGGGTGTTCGGCTTGCAACATTGACGAGGCCATTAATCGACCAAGAGCTCTCGGTCGTCTTCCAGCGCAATTGCTCGGTGATTTAAGAGGAAAATTGGACTCGCTTGCGCTTATGATGATGAAGGCAAATCTGCGGCCCCAGGCGTTTGGGGTGATCGGGTGAACGCGGAAATGAATTTTTCAGGGACGACTCTTTAGCTCAATCCACACGCACTTTACTGTAAGCGTCCAAGACTCGTGGACGCAGGCTGCACGAATAAGAAATTAAAAGGCGAGCACCAACGGTGGCGCACCATGCGTGCGTACAACGAAACATAACCCAGCGAAAGGCCGAAGAGTGCAAACAAAGAAAGCAGTGCCGAGGTGTAAACCAATTGAGCCAGCAACACGGCGGTCAATGTCATGAAACCCACGAGCAAGCCCGTGATGGAGTTTTGAGCAGTGCCGCTCCAACTGCTGAACCAACGCGCCACATATCGGCGCTGAAACAAGCTGTGAAAATGCAGGCGGTCCGGCATGCCTGGGTGCTCCCTGCGCATTCTGCGCCTATAGATGCTAAAAAGCACCTCCGTCACAGGGTGAACACAGACTAGCAAGGGTGCAAAAGGCGAAATTTCCGGGTGAAGCTGAACCATGAGCACCGCCACCCACGCCAAAGCAAAGCCCAGAAAATAGGAACCCCCATCACCTAAAAAAAGTTTGCCTAAAGGCCAGTTGACCCAGAAAAACCCCCAAACTACTGCGGCCAATACCAACGCCAATGAGGCCAAAGAAGTGTCCCCAACGCCAACAGAGATGAGCGCAAAACCCAAAAAAGCCAAGGTAACGCTGGTACTGGCCAGGCCATTGAACCCGTCTATGATGTTGATGGCGTTGGCCACCCCGCCCACAGCAAAGGCCGTGAACAGCACAGAAAACGGCAACCATTGGAGAGCTGTGTCAAAGCCCCACAAGTCCACACGGGTGAGGGAGTAGCCCGTAATCCACCAAGCTAAAACGCCCGACAGCATGGTGGCCATGAGGCGAGGCAAAACGCCCACTTTGTTGGTCAGGTCTTCCGCCGTGCCAAACATGAATGCCGGCAGACCTGCCAATAGAACTGGCGTGAGCAAGTCCCTGATATCTGCGGATGCCTGGCTCAAAACAACAAACAATCCTAGAACGATCGGTATACCCCCAATGCGCGGCGTGGGGTCTGTGTGGGCTTTTTGAATGCCAATGGCAGTATCCATGGTGAACTTGCCATGCCAGCCTTTGGTCACCACCGTGAAAATGCAAAGTGCAAAGGTGGCAAGAAAGCCCCAAAGTGCAGCATTCAAACTGCTCAGCTGCGTGAGGTCAGAAAGGTTTTGAAAAAGGTTCACTGCATCACTTTTTGGGAGCGAGCGGCTTACTGACGCAAAGTCTTGATCGCAACCGCACTCAACCCAAATTGGTAAAGCAGTTGCGTCCAGTCCTTAGCACCCTGTATGAACTGAGTGTAGGCATTGCGCCGGTCCAGCACTTCAGGCACAAAGATCGAGTCGCCAGGAAAGACGGGGGCGGACATGAAACTGCTGCTGCCAAGGCCCACCCAACTGCCACCCGATTTATTGGCCTGCACAGTGCCGTCTGCGCGAATGATGAAGGCAGAGTCTACGTCAGCATCACGCGTTGGGCCAGCTTTGTCCAAATAGGCGCGCACGTTGTTGCTGGACTTGTAGATGAAGCTGGTTTCTGAATGCACAGCGCCAAACACACCCACAAAGCTTGGTCGATTGGGCACGAGGATGGTGTCGCCGTCTTCCAAGGAAATAGGCGGGAACTCAGGGTTGTTGGCTGATATTTCCAGTGCAATGCGGCCGCTTGACTTCAAGCTTTGCATGCGCCCAAGCAAGATGCGTTGGCCCGCAATTTGGGCTTGCACATTGTTGCCTTTTTCTGCATCGGTGACGTTTTGCAGTTGGGAGACGGTTTGGCTGCTGATGTCTTGCTCCATCCTGCGGATGGCGCGGTCTAAGTTGGCTTGTTGCTCTTTGCGCGTGGTCTCGCGGCTGAAAACGGTTCCGTAAGAGAAGGCTTCTGAAGTTAAGCCGCCAGCACGTTGCAACAGTTGAGGCAGCGTTTCGCCCGCGGTAATTTGGTAGAAGCCAGGCTGCTGAACTTCACCGCCAACGCGCACAAACTGTGTGCGTTTTCCAACCGGCACCGGCAGATCTGTAACGCCGAAGACGGTGACCACATCGCCCGGCAGCAGGGTCAGGTTGTGGGCAGGGTCTTTGTTTTTAATGGCTTTGCCCAGATTGAAGGGGATCAGCACAGTTTTGACTTCCTTAGCATCAAGGCGCTCGATGGAGGCATAGTCCCAGTTGATTTCTTCCAGCAAGTTTTTAACTTCGTTGAGGGAGCGCTCGGTGCTGATTTTGTCAAGCACTTGAGACTGCACCATGTTATTTTTTTTGCTGAAGTAGTCGCGCTGAATCAGCGCTTGGGGCTCAGGAATCAGGTCTGAAATGCGCATGCCCGCTTTGTAGCTAAAGCGAAGGGGGTCAGCCACGTTGCCGCGCAAAGTCACGGCGTTAGAGAATTGAGGGCTGGTGCGCAGCAGGGTGAGCACATCACCATCACGCAAAGCGTGTTGCAAACCGGGGCCGCTCAAGGCAATTTCTTGCACTTGACGTGAGGGGGTTTGGGTGTTGTCAATGCGCTCTACCAGCGCTTTTTGAGGGGCAGCCAAGGCGGGCAAACCACCACCCAAGGCCAGCAAGTCTTGCACGGTGCTGCCTGCAATGAGCTCATAAATAGCCGAATGATCCCAAGCGCCGGTCACGGCCACGCGGGGGCCGGCGGGGGGGATGGTGATGACGTCACCCGCTTGCAAGGACACATCGCGCGTTTTGTCGCCTTTGGAGATGAACTCGTACAGGTCAAAAGTGGTAACGGTTTTGCCTGCGCGTTTGATTTGGATGTTGCGCATGCTGCCGTTGGTGCTGGGCCCGCCGCTGGCAAACAAGGCGTTGACCAGCGTGCTCAGGCTGCTCAGGGTGTAGGTGCCTGGCTGCTGGGCGTGGCCGACCACATAAACCGTGATGCCGCGCAGGCGCCCCAGGTTGGCGTTGAGCGTGATGTTGGTGAACACCGTGGCCACTTGCTTGCGCAGCACGGTTTCAAGGTCTTTGACTTGGGTGCCGGCCAGGGCGAAGGTGCCAATTTTGGGCAGGCTGATTTGGCCGTTGCGGTCGATGGTGTGGCTGCCGCTGTAGTCCACCGCGCCCCAGATTTGCACGCGCACTTCGTCGCCCACGCTCAGGGCGTAGTCGGCTGGGGCGGGGGCGGCGTTGTCAGCCGTGTAGGCTTGCGGGTTTTCAAACAGCTCAGAGCCGAAATGGGGCAGCAACTTGCCCGTGCCCTCTTGAACAAAGCGCTGAAACTGGCTGGGGACTTGGATTTTGGCTGGGCGCGCGGGGTTGGCGGCGCGCGTGGGGTCTGTTGGGGCGGCCAGGGCATCGGGGCGCGCTAAGAGGGCTGTGGGCACTGCTCCCAAAAAGTTAGGCGCAGCAGCAGGCGCAGCAGCAGGCGCAGCAGCAGGCGCAGCAGCAGGCGCAGCAGCAGGCGCAGCAGCAGGCGCAGCAGCAGGCTGCGCCATCCCGAACTGAGCGAAAGCAGAAAAACTGACAAAGGCGGCGGCACAGGCCAACAGGGCTGTGCGCAAGGGAGTTTGGAGGTGGGTGCGAAGGGTCAAATTCATTTGCATTTTTATATTTTACTGCCTTACAGGCTTGCGGGCACCAAATGTTCGGCTTGAACCAACACTCTTTGGGGGCGACTGAGAATGTCAATGAGCACCATGGCGCGGGCTTCCCCGTCATGCTGCTCAAACACGCCTTTGAGGCCCCGCAAAGGGCCCCCGATGAACTGCACCGCGTCATTGGCTTTGAAATAAGGCCTGTCTTTGCCCGATGAGAGCTGGTTTTGGCTATCAATGAGCGCCTCGACCAAGCCCTCTGGCACCGGCACGGGCACACCGCCCATGGTGAGCAGCTTGACTACCCCCAGCGTAGAGCGAATGCGGCCCCAGTTGTCTTGCTCAACGTCCAGGCGCACAAACATGTAGCGGCTGAACAAGGGCTCAACCACCACACTGACGCGACCTGCCCTGAATTTCTCTAGGCTGATGACAGGCAAAAACGCCTCAAAACCCTGCGCCAGCAGGTTGCTCGAAGCGCGCGCCTCTTGCAAAGGCTTGGTGTAAACGACGAACCAATTCACTTGAGAGTTAACCTTTTGAAAGACATCTGGCACAAAGCCTGCCATTTTAGCTCGTTTTGCAGTGTTTGCAATTTTCTAATTTCTTCAGCTTCTGGCCAATACTTTGGCCAAAGCTTTGCCGGTGTGCGTGCCCAAGCGCACCACTTCTTCGGGGCTGGCACTGGCCACCACTTGGCCGCCAGCACGGCCGCCTTCGGGGCCCAGGTCGATGACCCAGTCAGCCTCGGCAATCACGTCCAAGTCGTGCTCGATCACCAGCACACTGTGCCCGGCGTTGACCAAGCGGTGCAGCACGCGGATGAGCTTGTCAACGTCGGCCATGTGCAGGCCCACGGTGGGCTCGTCGAGCACATACAAAGTGTGCGGCGCTTTGTTGCCGCGCCGGCCGATTTCGTCGCGCACTTTGGAGAGCTCTGTGACCAGTTTGATGCGCTGCGCTTCGCCGCCGCTCAAGGTGGGCGAGGGTTGGCCCAAGGTGAGGTAGCCCAAGCCCACGTCTTTTAAAAGTTGCAAGGGGTGCGCGATGGAGGGCATGGTGGTGAAAAAACCCACCGCTTCGTCCACCTCCATTTTGAGCACATCGCCTATGCTTTTGCTGCGCCATGTGACGGCCAAGGTCTCGGGGTTAAAGCGCGCGCCGTGACACGCTTCGCAGGGCACTTTCACGTCGGGCAAAAAACTCATCTCGATGGTTCGCACGCCTTGGCCTTCGCAGCTGTGGCAGCGCCCTTCGCCCGTGTTGAAGCTGAACCTTCCTGCTGCGTAACCGCGGGCTTTGGCTTCCAAGGTTTCGGCGAACAGTTTGCGGATGGTGTCCCAAAACCCGATGTAGGTGGCGGGGCAACTGCGCGGGGTTTTGCCGATGGGGGTTTGGTCAACTTCGAGCACTCGGTCTATGGGTTCAAAGCCTGTGAGTTGCGTGCAGCCGATCAGTTGCGGAAATTTGCCAGCGGCTTGCTCGTCTCTGCCGGCCTTGCTGCTGCGCTGCGCCACGTGGCTGTGCACGTTGGCCAAAAGCACGTCTCTGGCCAGCGTGGATTTGCCAGAGCCACTCACGCCGGTGACGGCCACCAAACGTTGCAAGGGCACTTGAACATGGATGTTTTGCAGGTTGTGGAGCTTGGCGCCTTGGAGTTCAAGCCAATTCAAGGTCGAAGCTTGAGTGGCTGCTTGTGTGGCGTCGGATGGTTGTGCGGGCGCTGTGTTGGCAGTGAATGCGGGCATGTCTCTTCGGGCTTGCAGTGGGTGCTTCATGGCATGCAAAAGATATTTGCCGGTTTGCGAATCAGGCGCGTCGGTGATGTCTTTCACACTGCCTTGGGCCACCAACTTGCCGCCGCGTTTGCCGGCGCTGGGGCCAATGTCAATGATGTGGTCAGCGCGGCGAATGGTGTCTTCGTCGTGCTCGACCACCACCAAGGTGTTGCCTTTGTCGCCGAGTTTGTGCAGCGCGTTCAAGAGGATTTGATTGTCTCGGGCGTGCAGGCCAATGGTGGGCTCGTCCAGCACATAACACACGCCTTGCAAGTTGCTGCCCAACTGCGCTGCAAGCCTGATGCGCTGGGCTTCGCCGCCACTCAAGGTGGGCGCGCCGCGGTCTAAGGTGAGGTAGCCCAAACCGACTTCTTCTAAAAACTCCAGGCGGCTTTGAATCTCGGGCAAGAGGTCGCGCGCGATGTCGCTTTCTCTTTGCGTGAGGGCATTTTTTTGGCTCAAGGTTTGCACCCATTGCCGGATGTCGGTCACGCTCATGCTGGCAATGTGTGTGATGGGCCAATGCGCTTGCGAGAATTTGACGGCGCGTGCCGTGGCGTTCAAGCGTGTGCCTTGGCAATGTGCGCAGGTGTGCTCGATCAAGTCTTCAATTTCAGGTTCGGCAAAGCTTTGTTCGCGGCCTTTGTTGTCGTCGTCGCGCACGGAGTCGTCAAAAACTTTGCGCTGGTCTTTGGTCAGTTGCACACCGGTGCCAACGCACTCAGGGCACCAGCCGTGTTTGCTGTTGTACGAGAACAAACGCGGGTCAAGTTCGTTGTAGGAGGTGCTGCAAACGGGGCAAGCCCTGAGGGTGGAGAAGACCTGCAGTTGGCCAATGTGCGCGGTGGGCGTGCCAAGTTGCATGGCTTGTTGCAGGCCGCCCAATTGGCTCAAGATGTGCACCACCCCTTTGCCGTGCTCCAGGGCTTTGGTCAGTGCGTTTCGAAGTTGCTGCTCGTGTTCGGGTTTGACATCTAAACTGGCCACGGGCAATTCGATGGTGTGCTCTTTGAAGCGGTCGATGCGCGGGAAGTTTTGAGTGGGTAAAAAATTGCCATCGACTCTCAAGTGCGTGTAGCCACGGGGCCGGGCCCAGTCGGCCAATTCGGTGTAGACGCCTTTGCGGTTCATGACCAAGGGCGCAAGCAGCCCGATGTGTTGACCACGAAAATTTTTGAGCAGTTGCGCGGCGATGCTGTCGGGTGTTTGAGGCTGCACGGCGCTGCCGTCGTGCACGCAGTGTTGTACGCCCAATTTGACATAAAGCAGCCGCAAGAAGTGCCAGACTTCGGTGGTGGTGCCCACGGTGCTTTTTCTGCCGCCCCTGGAGAGTCTTTGCTCGATGGCCACGGTGGGTGGGATGCCATAAACAGCATCAACTTCGGGCCGGCCTGCGGGTTGCACGATGCTGCGGGCGTAGGCGTTGAGGCTTTCTAAGTAGCGGCGCTGGCCTTCGTTGAAGAGGATGTCAAAGGCCAGTGTAGATTTACCAGACCCGCTGACGCCGGTGATGACGTTGAATTGGCCGCGGGGGATGTTGACGCTCAAGTTTTGCAGGTTGTGTTCTTTGGCGTTGACGATGCGGATGCTGTTTTGTTCGGTGGCATTTATTGGCCTTGTTGTGGGGCGGATCGCTTTTGATGCACGTGCGCTAGCGTATTGCTCTGTGCTTGCAACATTGTCAGTCACCAAAGTAGATGCGCTGGGCAACGATTTCTCGCCAGAGTATGAGGCGCCCAGCGCATCTACTTTGGTGACAGCGCCAGCAACCTCTCCCTCCATAGAAAGAGCATAGTCACGCAACGCCAAAGCAGTGTGCGAAGTCGGGTGATTGCGCACCTCCTCCGGCATACCTTGGGCCACCACATAACCCCCTGCGTCACCACCTTCAGGCCCCAGGTCTATCAACCAATCGCTTGAGCGAATCACGTCCAAATTGTGCTCGATCACGATCAGCGAATGCCCGCCCTCCAAAAGCTTGCGCAATGCGCGCATCAACTTGGCGATGTCGTCAAAATGCAGACCGGTGGTGGGCTCGTCGAATAAAAACAAAGTGCCTTTGCGAGCGAGTGCTTGTTTGCTGGCCGATGCACTTTTGGCAGCGCCTGCCAGAAACCCTGCGAGCTTCAAACGCTGTGCTTCACCGCCAGACAAAGTGGGCACGGGTTGGCCCAGCTTGACGTATTCCAAGCCCACATCCACGATGGGTTGCAAGGCGCGAATCACCTCGCGGTCTTGGGCGAACAGGGTGGCTGCTTCGCTGACTGTTAAATCAAGTACATCGGCCACGTTCATCATGCGCGAAGTCACACTGCCCATGGTTTGGCGTTCGATTTTGATTTCTAAAATTTCAGGGCGATAACGCTTGCCATCGCAGTCGGGGCAACGCAAATACACATCGCTTAGAAATTGCATTTCAACGTGCTCAAAACCAGAGCCGCCGCAGGTGGGGCAACGGCCGTCGCCACTGTTGAAGCTGAACTTAGAGGCGGTGTAGCCGCGCTGTTGTGAGGCGGGCAGCACTGCAAAAAGTTCGCGCAATGCGTCCCATGCGCCGACATAACTGGCGGGGTTAGAGCGTGTGGTTTTGCCAATGGGGGACTGGTCTACAAACACCACATCGCTCAGATGATCGGCACCGAGCAAGCGGTCGTGCGCGCCCGGTGTTTCGGTGCTTTTGCCAAAGTGACGTTGCAAGGCGGGGGCCAACACGTCTTGTATCAAAGTGGATTTGCCTGAGCCGCTCACACCGGTGATGCAGACCAGTCTTTGCAATGGAAATTCGATCTCGACATTTTTCAGGTTGTGCTCTTTGGCACCTTCCAAAATCAGGCGCGGCGTGTTGTCGGTGACCAAGCGTTTGAAGCCCATGCCCACTTGCTTGCGGCCGCTCAAATATGCGCCCGTTAAGGTGTCTGCGTGTTTTAACTCTTCTGTGCTGCCGTCAAAAACAATGTGTCCGCCTTTCTCGCCAGGGCCTGGGCCCATGTCGATCATGCGGTCGGCGGCCATCATGACGGCGGGGTCGTGCTCGACCACGACCAACGTGTTGCCGGCGTCGCGCAAGCGGTGCATGGCTTGTGTGATGCGGTTCATGTCGCGCGGGTGCAGGCCGATGCTGGGTTCGTCCAATACAAACAAGGTGTTGACCAAGGAGGTGCCAAGAGCCGTAGTCAAGTTGATACGCTGGACTTCGCCGCCGCTCAAGGTGCGGCTTTGGCGGTCGAGCGTGAGGTAGCCGATGCCGACGTCGCACAAATATTTGAGTCGGTTGGTGATTTCTTCGAGCAACAATTTGAGCGCTTGGGCTTGGCCGTCTTGGCTGTTTTCTGCAATGGCGGTGGCTGACATGCGGTCGAAAAATGCACGGAGTTTGTCGATGGGCATGAGCATCAAATCATGCAGACAAAGGCCGGGCAGTGCCTCGAGTTGTGTGCGAGTCCATTTGACGCCGGCGGGCATGAAGCGTTTTTCTTTGGCGAGTACCGCGTTGGCGTCTTCGCGACTGCCAATGCGCCAGAGCAAGCTGTCTGTTTTAAGGCGCGCGCCACTGCAGGTGCCGCATGGTGTGTAGCTTCGGTATTTGGACAAGAGCACGCGAATGTGCATCTTGTAGGATTTGCTTTCGAGGTAGGCAAAAAAACGTTGAATGCCAAACCACTGCTGGTTCCATTTGCCGTTCCAGTTGGGCGAGCCTTGCAGCACCCAGTGTTGTTGCTCGGGCGTGAGTTTGAACCAGGGCGTGTCGCGCGGAATGCCTGCGGTTTCGGCATGGCGCATCAAATCATCTTGCGCTTCTTTCCATGCAGGCGTTTGAATGGTTTTGATGGCGCCGGCGCGCAGTGTGAGTTTTTCGTTGGGAATGACCAGACCAAAGTCCACCCCAATCACCCGCCCAAAACCCCGGCATGTTTCGCATGCGCCGACTGCGGAGTTGAATGAGAACATGGAAGGCAAAGGCTCTGCGTAGCGCAGATCGCTTTCGGGGCAGTGGAGGCCGGAGGAGAAGCGCCAGGTTAAATATTTAACCGGCAACGAGTCCACAATCACATAAACATTCAACCTGCCACCGCGCTTCAAAGCCACTTCAATCGCTTCAACAACCCGGGCTTTTTCAGTTTGCCCCAAGCGAAAACGATCGGCCACAACGTCCAGCACTTTGCGCGGGCCCGTGGGGGTGGCCACTTCGCGCTCTGCTTGAACTTTGGTAAAGCCGCTGGCCGAGAGCCACTGCTCGACTTGCTCGGCGCTGGTGTTCGCGGGTAGCTCAACGGGGAAGGTCAATACCAGCCGAGGGTCCCCCGCCTCTTGTGCTCTTTGGCTCAGCTCGGCGTAGATGGTCTCAGGCGAATCGTGGCGGACCGCTTGTGCGGTATCGCGGTCATACAAATGCCCCAAGCGCGCGAACAAGAGCTTCAAGTGATCGTTCAACTCGGTCATGGTGCCCACGGTGGAGCGTGAGCTGCGAACGGGGTTGGTTTGGTCGATCGCGATGGCAGGCGGCACGCCCTCGACTTTATCGACAGCAGGCTTGTCCATGCGCTCCAAAAACTGACGCGCATAGGCACTGAAAGTCTCCACATAACGCCGCTGGCCTTCGGCGTACAACGTGTCAAACACCAAACTGGATTTGCCCGACCCGCTGGGCCCGGTGACAACAGTCATCTCGCCCGTGCGAATGTCCAGGTCAATGTTTTTGAGGTTGTGCTGACGAGCACCCCGAATACGAATAAGACCTTGGGACATGAAGGCAAGCTTTTAAGGTGAAGGCCCAACATTCTAGTGTTTTAAAGGGTTAAAGGGGGGTTAAAGGGGACGCTACCCTTTTCCTCGCGGTCATTTTTTCGCTCGTTTTGTCACCAGCACAAAAAGGGTTGCGTCCCCTTTAACCCTTTAAAGAGATAGGCCACAGCAGTCGGCCTGCCCTGTGCAGCGAAGTCAAGGAGGAGGGCCAAAGGCCCGGGGGACATGAGCGGAACAGGGTAGGCCGGCTGCTCTGGCCGCCCTCCCCCAAGTAGAAATCAATTCAACTCCGACCCCAATTTAACGAAAAAGGGTAGCGTCCCCTAATTCGAAAAAGGGTAGCGTCCCCTAATTACTAATTATTTAGCAGGCGCCTGCACTGCCTCAGCGCCGTGTTTCTCACCGCCCATGTCCAAGTTGTCGCCGCCTTTGACGATGACGTACATGGCCAATGCAGCAAACACGACGAAACCAACAGCTATCTTCCACATCACATATCCTTTGAGAAATCAAGCCAGAGCAGTTGGCCTGCCCTGTGCAGCGAAGTCAAGGAGGAGGGCCAAAGGCCCGGGGGACATGAGCGGAACAGGGCAGGCCAACTGCTCTGGCCGCCCTCATCTCCAAGAATTAATTCAGCTCTGACACCAATTAGGGATTTCAGTCGTTCGCGTAGATGTCCACGTCTTTGGTTTCTTTGATGAACAAAGTACCAATCACGAAGGTCATGCCGGCGATGATGATGGGGTACCAGATCCAGTTGTACATGTTGCCGGTTTGGGCCACGATGGCAAAGCCAGTGGTGGGCAGCAAGCCGCCGAACCAGCCGTTACCGATGTGGTAGGGCAAAGACATCGATGTGTAGCGAATGCGAGTGGGGAACATCTCCACCAACATGGCAGCAATCGGGCCGTACACCATGGTCACCAAAATCACCAAGTAGGTCAGGATGGCAATCACTTTGACTTTGTCAAACTTGGCCATGTCAGCTTTGGCAGGATAGCCCGCAGCCTTCAACGCAGCGCTCAAGTTGGTCGCAAACAAAGTGGTGCCAACCGTTTTTTCGTTGCCCAGATCTTTGACAAACTTGGCAGCCGCTTCCATGGCTTTGGGATCTTGCGGTTGGGCTGCAGTCAGCTCAGCCACTTTGGCTTGGGCAGCAGCCTTGGCTTGATCAATGTCTTCCGGTGTGTACTTGACCTTCACCACAGTCTCGCCCACTTTGATTTGAGCCGTTGTGCCAGCAGGTGCCACTTCATTGGAGTAGCTCACTGACGCAGCAGCCAAGCGCTGTTTGGCGATGTCGCAAGAAGAAGTGAATTTCTTCGTGCCGGTGGGGTTGAACTGGAATGAGCATTCACCAGGATCGGCTGTGACCACAACTTTGGCTTTGGCTTGCGCTGCGGCCAAGTCAGGGTTCGCGGCATTGGTCAAAGCTTCAAACACGGGGAAGTAAGTCAGCACAGCCAACAAGCAACCGGCCATGATGATGGGCTTGCGGCCAATCTTGTCAGACCAAGCACCGAACACAATGAAGAACGGTGTGCCGATGATCAAAGATGCTGCCACCATGATGTTGGCTGTAGCGCCGTCAACCTTCAGCGATTGTGTCAAGAAGAACAAAGCGTAGAACTGACCAGAGTACCAAACCACGGCTTGGCCAGCAGTCAAGCCGATCAAAGCCAAGATCACGATCTTCAAGTTTTTCCACTGACCGAATGACTCAGCCAAAGGCGCTTTGGACGTTTTGCCTTCTGCTTTCATTTTGGCAAACGCAGGTGACTCGTTCATGCTCAAACGGATGTAGACCGAGACGGCCAACAAAGCGATAGAGACGATGAACGGAACGCGCCAGCCCCAGTCAGCAAAAGCGTCTTCGCCAATGGCTGTGCGCGTGCCCAAAATCACCATCAAAGACAAAAACAGACCCAAGGTGGCTGTGGTTTGAATCCATGAGGTGTAGGCGCCGCGTTTGCCTTGTGGCGAGTGTTCGGCCACATAGGTTGCAGCACCGCCGTACTCACCACCCAAGGCCAAACCTTGGAGCAAGCGCAAGCAGATCAAGATGACGGGAGCGGCCACGCCAATGCTGGCGTAGTTTGGCAAGATGCCCACGATGAAGGTGGACAAGCCCATGATCAAAATGGTCACCAAAAAGGTATATTTGCGACCGATCATGTCACCCAAGCGGCCAAAGAAAATGGCGCCGAAAGGACGAACAATGAAGCCGGCGGCAAAAGCCAGCAGCGCAAAAATGAAGGCAGAGCCTTCGTCCAAACCGCTGAAGAATTGTTTCGCAATAATGGCCGCGAGTGAGCCATAAAGGTAAAAGTCGTACCACTCGAACACAGTGCCGAGAGACGAAGCGAAGATCACCTTCTTCTCTTCGGCCGTCATCGGACGGTTTTCAGTTGTTGCCATAGCGTTGTCTCCAAAAATAGCTTCCGACAGGAAAGCTTGGGTTCGATTTTTAAAGCAAGCTCTGACCCTCGTCTGACACCAAACCAACAGAGACTGACGATGCAAGTATTAACCCTTATCAATAATTTCACGATACGGTATTTGACCCAAATCAAAGGGTAATCACTGATAATTCATTTGCTTTCATTGGCAGGGTGCAATGACATGATGAGGTTTATGTCGCCCCAAACACACACTCAGGAGGATGCCGACACCCCCAGCTCGCCACTTCTTCAAGCGTGCATAGAAAAACGTGTGCGCAATTTGCGTTGGGGTTTGATGCTTTTGTGGGTTGCAGCGACCTTTGGCACCGTCTACAACGCTCGCAACTTGGACTTTTCAGTTGGGGGTTGGCACTTCGGGTTTTGGATGGGCGCGCAAGGCCTGGTGCTTTTGTTTTTAGCCTTGACGTGGATTTTCGCGCTGTGTGTGAACCACTGGGAGTCGCAGTTGAATTAGCTGCCAAATTTTTCTTTGCGCTACGGCATCCATCTGGCCCCAGGCTGCAATCTCTGTGATGTTGCGCAAGCAGCCTTCGCACCATCCTGTATCAGGGTTCACAGCACAAACAGATACGCAAGGCGATGGCACATGCACAGTGTCTGAGGCCAAGACTTGGGATGCGCGCTGCTGCAAACGGCTCAAGTGACTCATGTTGTTCGGTGTCTATTGCCTGAGGCTTAGGCGCGTTTGTTCAACAAAGCCGTGGCGACACGCGAGTTGGATTTGCGCTGCAAGTGGTCGCTGATAAAAGTGCCTGCATCCACCAGTTTGTCCAGGTCAATGCCGGTCTCGATGCCCATGCCGTGCAGCATGTAAACCAGATCTTCGGTGGCCACATTGCCCGTTGCACCTTTGGCATAAGGGCAGCCTCCCAGACCGGCCACCGAGGCATCAAATTGCCACACACCCATTTCCAAACTGGCCAAGGTGTTGGCCAAGGCTTGGCCGTAGGTGTCGTGAAAATGGCCCGACACATCGTTCAAGTCGTAGTGCTTGAGCGCCGCTTGCATGGCCGCTTGAATTTTGCGCGGGGTGCCCACGCCAATGGTGTCGGCCACGCCCACATGTTGCACGCCAATTTGTTTCATCATCAAAGCCAAACGCTCCACACTGGCCGGGGGCACATCGCCTTCAAAGGGGCAGCCCACTGCACACGACAAGGCACCGCGCACATAGATGCCTGCATCGCGCGCAGTTTGTACCATGGGGGCAAAGCGTTCGATCGATTCTTCAATGCTGCAATTGGTGTTTTTTTGACTGAAGGTTTGACTGGCCGCAGCGAAGACCACGATCTCGTCAGGCCGGCATGGCAAGGCTGCTTGCAAGCCCTGCAGGTTGGGCGTGAGCACCGAGTAGCGAATACCTGGCACGCGCGCAATGCCGGCCATGACCTGTGCGTTGTCTGCCATTTGCGGCACCCATTTGGGGCTGACAAAACTGGTGACTTCAATTTCTTTCAAGCCCGCGGCTTGAAGGCGGTGCACCAACTCAATTTTGATGGCCACAGGCACATGTTGTTTTTCATTTTGCAGGCCATCGCGCGGGCCGACATCGACCAATTTGACACGGGTGGGGAAGTTCATTGGGAGGCCTTTATGGATTGGATTTTTGATATCAACGTTCTTGCAAAATGGGCTGGCTCAGTAGCCACGCACAAGGTCGACCCGGCCCCAAATTTCCTCGCCGCGTTCAAGCGCTTTGATCTTGCCTGTGATTTGTGCAATGCTTTCGTCTCGCAAAGTGCGCGCTGAAGTGTGCGGCGTCACGGTGATTTGGGGGTGTTGCCAAAAGGCATGCGATGGCGGCAAGGGCTCGGTGCGAAACACATCCAAAGTGGCCCCAGCCATGTGCCCATTGTCCAGCAAATCGATCAGGTCTTGATCAACCAAATGGCGCCCGCGCGCCACGTTGATCAAATATGCGCCTGGCAGGAGTTGCTCTAGGTGATGTCGATTCAAAATATTTTCTGTTTCAACAGTGAGCGGCAGCAAGTTGACCAAGACACGTGTGGACTTGAGGAATGCAGGCAGTTGCTGCGCACCCGTGAAGCTTTGCACACCCTCCATGTGTTTTGGGCTGCGGCTCCATACTTGAACAGGAAATTCAAAGTACCGCAAAGCTTGCGCCACGCGCGTGCCCAAAATACCAGCACCCAAAATGCCCACTGAAAAATCACTGCGAATGGCGGGCTTGCGAAAAGACCAGCGCATGTCTTGGGTATCGGCCTCATACCCATCGAGCGCACGAAAATAACGTATCACGGCGTGGCAAACATATTCGGCCATTTGCTGCGCCATGCCCGCGTCGTTCAAACGCACAATGCGCAAAGTACTGGGCAATTGGAGTTGGAGCAAAGCGTCCACACCCGCGCCGATGTTGAACAGGTTTTGAAGCTGCGTTTGCTCGTCAATGAAGGCTTGCGGGGGTGCCCAGACCACAGCGTGATCAGCCAAGGCTATAGGCTGGCTGGGCTGAGCCGGTTGCCACTCCCAAATGTCATGGCCAGGCAAATGGGCGCGAAGCCCTTCGAGCCAAGGTTCGGCTTTGGTGTTGGTGCAGCAAAAAGCAATTTTCATGTGCGCGAGTTTACGCAAGCTTGAGCAAGGGCGCACCTTCTGCAATTTGATCCCCCGGCGCATAAAGTACTTCTGCCACCATGCCGTCATGCGGCGCGACAATGCTGTGCTCCATTTTCATGGCTTCCATCACGGCCAGGCTTTGACCGGCTTTAACTTTGTCACCCACCTTGACAGCCATCGAGACCACTTTGCCAGGCATGGGTGCTGTCAAGCCGGCTTTGTCATCTTGCTTTTCATTGGCGTCAAAGGCCAATGGGCTCACACCGCGAATGCGGGTAGCACCTTGCGCCGTGAAAACATGCGCCACATCGGCAGGCGTGCCAGGTTTGCCGATTTGCTGCACCACTTGACTGGCCACGCGCTGGCCTTGCCAGGTGACCCACAAGCCTTGGGCAGCAGGCGTGAATTCAAAATGGTCTGCGCTAGAAATGGCATGTGGCCCTGCGGCATTGCCCCAGGACAAAGTCATGCGGCCAGCGTGGCCATATTGCAGCCACGCGATGTGGCTTTCGCCCGCAAACTCCAGCGGAAATCGGCGCAGCGTTTGCGCATGCGACTGCCAGCCATCGGCACGGCTAAAAGGGTCTGCGCCCTGCTTGGCTTGTTCTTGTTGCAAGCTGTGCGCCACCCAAGCGGCAGCCGCCACGTTCAACCCCACCGGCTCTTGCTTGAACACATGCGCGGCTTCACGCGGGATCAAAGCTGTGTCTAAGTTGGCTTTGACGAATGATTCGCTGTGCAACACGTGACGTAAAAATTGCACATTGTTGTGAACGCCCACCACCTGCGTTTGCGCCAAGGCTTGGTCGAGCAAGGCCAGCGCTTGCGCGCGCGTCTCGCCATGCACGATGACTTTGGCAATCATGGAATCGTAGAAAGGGCTGATCACATCGCCCTGACGCACGCCATCGTCAAAGCGCAATGTGCCGCGCTCAAATGCGCTGTGAGCAGGCTTGCGGTAGACCTGCAAATGGCCCGTGGCGGGCAAGAAATTATGGTCTGGATTTTCTGCGCATATGCGCGCTTCAATAGCATGGCCATGAAGCTTGATTTGCTCTTGCTGCAAAGGCAGTTTTTCACCACTGGCCACGCGCAATTGCCACTCGACCAAATCCAAACCGGTAATGGCTTCGGTCACGGGGTGTTCCACTTGCAAGCGGGTGTTCATCTCCATGAAAAAGAAATTCATCTCGAGCTGCCCGGTCTTGGCGTTTTCTTTTTGCTCAACGATGAATTCGACCGTGCCCGCGCCCACGTAATTGACCGCGCGTGCAGCCGCTACGGCGGCTTGGCCCATTTGCGCGCGCAAGGCTGCACTCAGGCCCGGAGCGGGCGCTTCTTCCATTACTTTTTGATGACGGCGCTGCACTGAGCAGTCACGCTCCATCAGGTAAACGCATTGGCCGTGTGCATCGCCAAAGACTTGAATTTCAATGTGGCGCGGGCGTTGCACGTATTTTTCAACCAGCACAGCACCGTCGCCAAAACTGTTGGTCGCTTCGCGTTGGCAGGAGGCCAAGGCCTGTGCAAAGTCTGCTGACTTTTCAACAATGCGCATGCCCTTGCCGCCCCCGCCTGCACTGGCTTTGATCAGCACGGGGTAGCCAATGCGGTCGGCCTCGCGTTGCAAGAGCTCTGGGTTTTGATCGGCGCCGTGATAACCAGGCACCAAACGCACACCGGCTTTTTCCATCAAGCGTTTGGATTCGGATTTCAAACCCATGGCCTGAATGGCCGATGCAGGGGGGCCAATGAAGGCCAAACCCGCTTTGCTGCAGGCCTGTGCGAAGGCTTCGTTTTCACTCAAAAAACCATAGCCGGGGTGCACAGCTTGTGCACCGGTGGCCAGGGCCGCTTCGATGATTTTTTCCCATCGCAAATAGCTGTCTTTGGGGGCCGAGCCACCCAGATGCACGGCTTGGTCGCAGGCCATGACGTGCTTGGCTTGGGCATCTGCGTCAGAGTAGACCGCCACCGTTTGAATGCCCATGCGGCGCGCCGTAGCGGCCACACGGCAAGCAATTTCTCCGCGGTTGGCGATCAAAATTTTGTCAAACATAGGGGCTTCCGATACAAAAGCGTTGGATCATGGGTGCAAGAATCAAAGCGTCCACTGGGCTGGGCGTTTTTGCAAGAAGGACTGCAGGCCTTCTTTGCCTTCAGCGCTGGCACGCACATCGGCAATGCGCTGCGCAGTGTCTTTGCGCAAACTCTCGCTGATGACTTGGCCTGCCACGTCTTGCACCAAGCGCTTGCAAACGCGCAAGGCCTGCGGGCCGTTGGCGCACAAGGTCTTGACGAGCTCGGCCACTTTGGCGTCCAAACCCTCGGGTGTGCACAACTCGTGCACCATGCCCATGGCGTTCGCTTGCGCTGCGCTAAAGCGTTCTGCGGTGACCATGTAGCGGCGCGCAGCTTGCGTGCCCATGGCCCGAATCACATACGGGCTGATGGTGGCGGGCAACAAGCCTAGGCGTGCTTCGGACAAACAAAAAGTCACGTTGTCTGAAGCCACCAGCACGTCGCACACCGAGGCCAGGCCCATACCGCCGGCATAACAGTCGCCTTGCACGCGGCCAATGACGGGCACTGCGCACTGATCGAGCGTCCACAACATCTGGGCTAATTTTTGTGCATCAGCGCGGTTTTCTTCCCAACTGTAAGTGGACATCGTGCGCATCCAGTTCAGATCGGCACCCGCACAAAAAGCTTTGCCGTGTGCGGCCAAAACAATCACGCGCAAATCAGGGTCTTGGGATAATTTTTCAAAACACGCAGTGAGTTGTGCAATGACTTGGTCATTGAAAGCGTTGCGTACTTCAGGGCGATTGAGCCAGACTTCGGCCACGTGCAGGGACGGCCGGCGCAGTTCAACGCCATGCACAGTGCCTGGCTCAGCGCTATGTGCAGTGCCTTGTGCAGTGCCTTGATTTGCAGGGCTTGGGTGGTCTGTATTGGGCATGGTTTTATCGGATGATGCAGGTGTGGTCATGCGCAATCCTCAATAACGTTTAGCAACTTCGTCGAGCATGACTTCGGTGGCACCGCCGCCAACCGCCAAAATGCGCGCGTCGCGCCACAAGCGCTCGATGGCGGTTTCTCGGATGTAGCCCATGCCACCATGAAATTGTTGGCAGGTTTGCACCACTTCGTTGACCAACTCGCCCGTCAAGGCTTTGAGCATGGAGACTTCTTGCACGATGTCGCGCTGCTGCGTGACGCTCCACGCGCAGTGGTACATGAACTGGCGCGCCGCGCGGGTCTTGGCATCGAGCATGGCCAAGCGTTGGCGAATGACTTGCTTGTCCCACAAGGTGCCGCCAAAGGCTGGGCGTTGACGCACATAGTCCAGCGTCAGTTGCAGCGCTTGGGTGGCGTGGCCAACTGCCATGGCGGCCAATGCAATGCGTTCGGTTTGAAAATTTTTCATGACCGAATAAAAGCCTTTGTTTTCTTCGCCCAACAAATGGTGCGCCGGTATGCGCACGTTCTCAAGCACCAACTCGGCCGTGTCAGACGACAACCAACCGGTTTTCTTCAAAGCCCTGCCCACGCTAAAGCCTGGAGTGCCTTTTTCAACGATGAACATGGACATGGCGTGGCGTGCATCGCCTGTTTTAGCGGCGATGAAATACAGCTCGGCATGCACGCCGTTGGTGATGAACATTTTGGTTCCGTTCAAGACCCATTCATCACCCTCGCGTTTGGCGGTGGTGCGAATGCCCGCTACATCCGAGCCTGCGCCAGGCTCAGACACACCCACCGCTGTGATGCATTCACCCGAGATGATGCGCGGCATGTATTTGGCTTTTTGTGCGGCGCTACCTGCATGGTGCAAGTGCGGACTGGCCATGTCGGTGTGCACCAGCACGGTGATGATGAAGCCCGCAAATGTGGACTGCGACAAGGCTTCTGCAAAAACCAAATTGTCCATGGCGTTAGCGCCGCCGCCACCTTGCTCTGGGTCGTACATCAAGCCGAGCAATCCGGCTTGCCCCATTTTGCGCAAAACCTCACGCGGCACCATGCCGGCGTCTTCCCAAGCAGCCGCAAAGGGCTCGACCTCGCGGGCAATGAAGCGGGCGATTTGGTCGCGCAGCAAGCTGTGCTCGGGCGTGGTGTAAATGTTGTCAAAGTTGTAGCTCATGGGGGTCTCTTTTTTTTTCAGTTGAACATCACATCCGGAATATTCCGAACTTGGTTTTTTCAGTGGGCGCATTCAAGGCGGCGGACAAGCCCAGCGCCAAGACGCGGCGGGTGTCGGCCGGGTCAATCACGCCGTCATCCCACAATCGGGCGCTGGCGTAATAGGGGTGCGACTGCTGGCCGAATTGGTCCAAGATGGGCTGCTTGAAGTCGGCCTCTTCTTGCTCGCTCCACTGCCCGCCGCGGGCTTGTATGCCATCTCGTTTGACGCTGGCCAAAACGCCTGCGGCTTGCTCGCCGCCCATGACACAAATGCGCGCGTTGGGCCACATCCATAAAAAGCGCGGGCCAAACGCACGCCCGCACATGCCGTAGTTGCCAGCACCAAAACTGCCGCCAATGATGACAGTGAATTTGGGCACCTTGGCAGTGGCCACGGCCGTGACCATCTTGGCGCCGTTGCGTGCGATGCCATCGTTTTCATATTTGCGCCCGACCATGAAGCCGGTGATGTTTTGCAAAAAAATCAGTGGCACATTGCGTTGGCAGCACAGCTCAATGAAATGCGTGCCCTTCAGCGCCGACTCGGAAAACAAAATCCCATTGTTGGCAATGATGCCCACCGGCATGCCTTCAATGTGGGCAAAGCCGCACACCAGCGTTTGGCCATAACGTGATTTGAATTCTGCAAACTCACTGCCATCGACCAAACGCGCAATGATTTCGCGCACGTCATAAGGCTTGCGGCTGTCTGCAGGAATGACGCCATAGAGCTCTTGCGCCGCGTACAAAGGTGCTCTGGGCTCGCGCAAGGCTTGATCGGTTTTTTTCAGCTTGTTCAATGAGCCCACAGCTTGGCGCGCCAAGGCCAAGGCGTGCGCATCGTCTTGCGCCAAATGGTCGGCCACGCCAGACAGGCGGGTGTGCACATCGCCACCGCCCAAATCTTCTGCGCTGACCACTTCGCCCGTGGCCGCTTTGACCAAGGGCGGGCCGCCCAAAAAGATCGTGCCTTGGTTTTTGACGATGATGGTCTCGTCGCTCATGGCTGGCACGTAGGCGCCGCCCGCAGTGCAACTGCCCATGACCACGGCAATTTGTGCAATGCCCAAGGCGCTCATGTTGGCTTGGTTGAAAAAGATGCGGCCAAAGTGCTCACGGTCTGGGAAGACATCGTCTTGGTTGGGCAAGTTGGCACCGCCCGAGTCGACCAAATAAATGCAGGGCAAATGATTTTGCTGCGCCACTTCTTGCGCGCGCAAATGTTTTTTGACCGTCATGGGGTAGTAGGTGCCGCCTTTGACGGTGGCGTCGTTGCACACGATCATGCAGTCCACACCGCTGACGCGGCCGATGCCCGTGATCAAGCCTGCGCAAGGCGCGTCGCCCACGCCGTCTTTGTTCAAGTACATGGCGTGTGCTGCCAAAGGGGCCAATTCCAAAAAGGGCGTGCCCGGATCCAGCAACATTTGCACGCGTTCGCGTGGGGGCAATTTGCCGCGCGCCACGTGCTTAGCGCGGGCTGCTTGGCCGCCGCCTGCGGCCGATTTTTGCAATTGCTGGTGCAAGTCGTCCACTGCCGCTTGCAGCGCCGCAGCGTTGGCCAAAAATTCAGCCGCCCGAGGGTTGAGTTGGGTTTGCAACACCGACATGCTTGATCTCTCCTGTGCCAAGGCCCCGACATGGGGGACCCATGGTTTCTGAGCATAGTGGTTTGGCCCTCACACCGGTGAACACAATGGTTGCAAATTGCGCCATATTTGATGCAGAATAGGCCATGCCTGCGCGCCGCCCTGCCACCTCCCAAGATCCGGCCTCTAAAGCCACAGGGCTTTCAAGTCCTGAAAAGCCGGTCTTGGCGGTTACCCCTATGGCCTTCGTGCGCGCCATTTTGCAAGCGTACACAGCCCGCGGCATGGCTAGCGATGAGGCCTTGAAATCAGCACAAATTGCGCCAAAACTTGCGCACAAAATCAGTGCGCGCATCACTGCCGCTCAAATGGAGGCCATCTCCAGCCACGCCATGCACGAATTGAACGACGAGGGGCTGGGCTGCTTCCAGCGCCGCTTGCCATGGGGCAGCTATGGCATGTTGCTGCGCGCCTGCTTGACGGCCCCCACACTGGGCCTGGCGCTCAAGCGCTGGTGCCGCCATCACGGCTTGATCACCGATGACATTGCGCTGAGCGTGAAAAACCAAGAAGGCGCAGCCACCATCACTTTGATTGAATGTTGCGATTTAGGCGCGCAACGTGAATTTGCCTTGCTCTCGGTGCTGCGCAATTTACACGGTGTGGCCTGCTGGTTGGTGGACTCGCGCATGCTGCTGCAGCGTGTGCAATTGCCCTTTCCTGCGCCTGTGCACCATGCGGTCTACCCCTTGATGTTTCCAGGGCCGGTGTTCTTTGGCCAAGGCCCCACCCAATTGGTGTTTGATGCGCGTTACTTAGACCTGCCCTTGCGCCGGGATGAAAAAGCGTTGCAACACATGCTGCAGCGCGCGCTGACTTTAACGGTCTTGCAATACCGCCGCGACCGCTTGCTGGTGCCTCAAGTGCGGCAAGCTTTGTGGGCGCACCCGCAAGAAACGCACAGCGCCAAAACTTTGGCCCCCATGCTCAATTTGTCGCCACGTAGTTTGCACCGTCAACTGCAAGAAGAAGGCATCAGTCTGCAGTTTTTAAAAGACCAAGTCAGACGCGATCGTGCCATGGAGTTGCTCCAGCGCACAGCCAAACCCGTCAAGCAAGTGGCGCAAGCCGCTGGCTTTCAAAATGAAAAAAGTTTCATGCGCGCATTCAAACATTGGACGGGTCAAACACCGGCCGCATTTCGCGACGCGCGCCACAAGTCTGGCAATGCCCCCATGTGAGCAAACAACTGCTGCGCGCCCGCATCCAGCAATGCCTGCGCTAATGCAGGCTCTGGGCAATAGGCCCAAACCGTCGCACCCGCAGCCACGCCAGCGGTGATGCCGGCGGGGCTGTCTTCAATCACCAAGCAATACGCAGGCCGTTGCGCCAAGTGAGCAGCTGCTGCCAAATACACATCGGGCGCTGGCTTGGTGCGCGCCATTTCGTGGCCGCTGAAAATACGGCCCTCAAAGTGCGGCATCAAATCGACTTGCGTCAATTGCATTTCAACCTTAAAGCGGTCTGCCCCAGAGGCACAAGCAATGCGCCCTTGCGTGATGTCAAACGCTGCAGCCACGGCGGCATGTGCGCCGGGCACCACCTGCAAATGCAAGCGCAAAGCTTGATTGCGCCGCTCCCGAAATTCGTGCAGCCATGCTTCAGTCAGCGGCTTTTTCGTTTGCAACTCAATCAGCGCACGCTCGTCTTTGACCGCTTTGCCCACAAACATGCGCATGCATTCTTCCTGCGACAAAGCCCACCCTTGCTCTTGCAGCATGTCTCGCAAAACACCATTGGTGATGGGTTCGCTGTCGACCAGCACACCATCGCAATCGAATAAAACAGCTTCAAACTTCAATTGCAACCGCCGTGCCTTCTCCGCCGCCAATGCACAAGGTGGCCAGGCCGCGTTTCAAGCCCCGCGCTTTCAAGGCATGGATCAAGGTGACCATGATGCGCGCGCCCGAAGCGCCAATCGGGTGCCCCAGTGCACAAGCACCGCCGTTGACGTTGACTTTCTCGTGCACCACGCCCAACTCTTTCATGAGGGCCATGGGCACCACGGCGAAGGCTTCATTGACTTCCCATAAATCAACGTCACTGACTTTCCAGCCCGCCTTGGCCAAGGCTTTTTGAGTGGCCCCTACAGGTGCCGTGGCAAACCACTCAGGCTCTTGCGCGTGCGTGGCGTGGCTGACAATGCGAGCCAAAATTTGGCAGCCCAATTGCTGGGCTGTGCTTTGCCGCATCAAGACCATGGCGGCGGCGCCGTCGTTGATGGAAGAGCTCGATGCAGCGGTGATGCTGCCGTCTTTTTTGAAAGCCGGCTTCAAGGACGTGATTTTGTCGAGCTTGACTTTGCCAGGGCCCTCGTCCGTGCTGACCACAACTTCGCCTGCGCGTGTTTTGACCGTGACGGGCGTGATCTCAGCGGCAAACGCACCACTGGCGGTGGCTGCTCTGGCGCGCTCGACACTGGCCGTGGCAAAAGCATCTTGCTCGGCGCGCGTGAAGCTGTATTTGGCTGCGCAGTCTTCACCGAAAGTGCCCATGGAGCGGCCCGGTTCGTATGCGTCTTCCAAGCCGTCCAGCATCATGTGGTCAAAAATGCGGTCGTGGCCCATGCGGTACCCCGCGCGCCCTTTGAGCATCAAATAAGGTGCGTTGGTCATGCTCTCCATGCCACCGGCCACCAACACATCGTGCGAGCCGGCCACCAACATGTCGTGCGCGAACATGGCTGCCCGCATGCCTGAGCCGCACATTTTGGACAGCGTGACCGCGCCAGCGCTTTGAGGCAAACCGCCTTTGAAGCCGGCTTGGCGCGCGGGTGCTTGGCCCTGGCCGGCCATCAGGCAGTTGCCAAATAAAAGTTCGCTCACCAAGTCGGGCGTGAACTTCGAGTTGACTGCTGAGCGCTCGAGCGCGGCGCGAATGGCAGCGCCGCCCAAATCGTGCGCGGCCAAAGTGGCGAAGTCTCCCTGAAAACTGCCCATGGGGGTGCGGGCAGCGCTGACAATCACAATCGGGTCGTTCATTTCATATCTCCAAAAAATGTGCGTGGTTCAAATGGAAGATTGCGCAGTGGCCAAACCACGTTGCACTGCAAATCTTTTTTCAAAGTCATAGGGAAAAACATCGTGCACATGGCCGGCCAAAATGCGGTCTTTTTGGCTTTGCCAATAGGCCGCCTCCAGCAAGTCGCCATGGTGCTGCATGAAGACCGCGCGCACCCGGTCATTGCCCAGCAAGAAGGGGCCAAAGGTTTCTGGGAAAACATCTTTCGGGCCTACTTTGTACCAAACTTCACCTGACATTTCCTCTTCTTCGGTGCGCGCCTGGGGCACTTTTCTGAAGTTGCAGTCAGTGATGTATTCGATCTCATCGTAGTCGTAAAACACAACTTTGCCATGGCGCGTGACGCCAAAATTTTTCCACAACATGTCGCCCGGAAAAATATTGGCCGCCACCAAATCTTTGATGGCATTGCCGTACTCCACCACCGAATGCGCCAACTGCGCGACGGCCAGTTCGTCTTGCGGGCCAGCATCAAAGGCTTCTTGTAAATAAATATTCAGCGGAATCATGCGCCGCTCGATGTAGACGTGTTTCAAAATCACTTCGAGTTGACCATCGCCATCGCGGTCTGAAATTTCAATTTGGCTGGGTGCGAATTTTTGAATTTCTTCAATCAACTCATCTTCAAATCGGGCCCGTGGAAACGCCACATTGCTGTACTCCAATGTGTCAGCCATGCGCCCTACGCGGTCGTGCTGCTTGACCAATAAATACTTGCCCTTGATTTGCTCGCGCGAGGTGTCTTTTTGCGGCGGGTAGTAGTCTTTGATGACCTTGAACACAAAGGGGAAAGACGGCTGGTCAAACACCAGCATGACCATGCCTTTGATGCCCGGTGCTATTCGAAATTGATCGGAGCTGTGGCGCTGGTGGTATAAAAAATCTCGGTAAAACAAGGTTTTGCCTTGCTTGGCCAAGCCCAAGGCGTTGTAGAGTTCGGCGCGTGGTTTGTGTGGCATCATGCTGCGCAAAAACTGCACATAGGCCGATGGTATTTCCATGTCCACCATGAAATACGCGCGGGCAAAACTGAACAATATCAGCAACTCGTCTTCGGACATCAAGGCCGCGTCAATCACCAACTCGCCGCGCTCGTTGTGCAAAATGGGCAGCGCAAAAGGCATCTCAAAAAAACCGTTGATCACTTTGCCGATCAAATAGGCACCCTTGTTGCGGTAAAACAAAGTCGACAGGGCTTGGACTTGAAAGTTGGCCCGCAATTTCAAATCGCCTAACTTGCTTTGCAATTCGCGCATGACATCGGCCACATCGCGCTCTAAATTCTCAAACGGGCAACGCAAATCAAAGTGTTGCACCATGGCCAGCAAAGTTTGACCGATGGTCTCGCGCGTGGGGTACCAAGCTTGGTAAGTGGGTGCGGCTGTGGGCTCTTCGTTTTCAATGTATTCGGTGCTGACGGCAGGGCGCACAAAAATGAAATCGTTGTGAAAATAACTGCGATGCAAAATTTTGGTGGTGACCGAGTTGAAAAAAGTCTCGGCCAATTCAGGCTGGTGGTGGTCCACCAACAAACCAATGTAGTGCAACTTGATTTGTTGCCACACATCCATGCTTTGCTTGTCGGCTTTGAATTCTTTTTCAAGGCGCGCCGAGCACTCTTTCACGCGCAAATCGTAGAACTCTATGCGATCGCGCTGCGCGCGCTGCTGGCCATGCCAGTCGCACGTTTCAAAGCGGTGTTTGGCGCGCGCTGATTCTGTCCTGAACAGACGGTAATGGCGGTTAAAGCCATCCATCATCGCTTTGGCGATGTCATAGGCCACGGTCGAATCCAGGCGATGCGGAAACATGTCAGCCCCCTCGGGGATAGCGCTTGAAGGCCTTGCGAAATACATCCACCACTTCATGCGTACCCGACATGGTGACACCCAAATCTTTCACCAAACCGTCAGAAACACCGTATATCCAACCATGCACTGCGACTTTTTGGCCTCGGCCCCATGCGTCTTGCATGACATTGGACAAGGCCACGTTGCCCACTTGCTCGATCACGTTCATCTCGCACATGACGTCTTCGAGTTGGGCTTGAGGCAAATGGTTCAAGCGCTCGCGATGGCGCAGCCGCACATCTTGCACGTGGCGCAGCCAGTTGTCTGCCAGGCCAATGCGCGTACCTCGGGTGGCAGCCAGCACACCGCCGCAGCTGTAATGCCCGACCACCATGATGTGCTCAACTTTGAGGCTGTCTACCGCATACTGAATGACCGACAAAGCGTTCAAGTCAGAGTGCACCACCACGTTGGCCACGTTGCGGTGTACAAACACCTCTCCGGGCTCGAGACCCGTAATTTGGTTGGCAGGCACACGGCTGTCAGAGCACCCGATCCACAAATACTTGGGCGTTTGCAGCTGCGCCAATTGCTGAAAAAAGCCAGGCTGCTCGCGCTCCATGCGCGCGGCCCAGGCCCGGTTGTTGTCAAAGAGATGTGAAAGACTGTTGGAGTTCATGCAGTGATTGTCGCTATAACATCAAAACCTTAGCAAGTCTGTGAGAACAGCTCACGCCCAATGAGCATGCGGCGAATCTCGCTGGTGCCTGCTCCAATCTCGTAAAGCTTGGCATCGCGCCACAGGCGGCCCAAGGGGTATTCATTGATGTAGCCGTTGCCCCCAAAAATTTGCACCCCCTCACCGGCCATCCACGTGGCCTTTTCTGCGCACCACAAAATCACGCTGGCGCAATCTTTTCGCACCTCGCGCACATGCTCACTGCCCAGAAGGTCTAAATTTTTTCCCACGGTGTAACAAAACGAACGGCCCGCTTGCAGCACGGTGTACATGTCGGCCACTTTGCCTTGAATCAGCTGAAACTCGCCAATGCTTTGGCCAAACTGTTTGCGCTCGTGGATGTAGGGCAGCACGTTGTCCATGACCGATTGCATGATGCCCAGCGGGCCAGCGGCCAAGACTGCACGCTCATAATCCAAGCCGCTCATGAGCACCTTGGCGCCCATGTTCAATCCGCCTAAAATATTTTCTGCGGGCACTTCCACGTTTTGAAACACCAGCTCACCGGTGTGACTGCCGCGCATGCCCAGTTTGTCAAGCTTTTGCGCTACGGAAAAGCCGGGCATGCCTTTTTCAATCAGAAACGCAGTGACGCCGCGTGCGCCCAGTTCAGGTTCGGTTTTGGCGTAGACCACCAAAGTGTGAGCGTCTGGGCCATTGGTGATCCACATTTTATTGCCATTGAGCAAGTAGTAGCCGCCCTTGTCTTGCGCTTTGAGTTTCATGCTGAGGACGTCCGAGCCCGCACCAGGCTCGCTCATGGCCAAAGCGCCCACATGCTCACCGCTGATGAGTTGGGGTAAATATTTTTGCCGCTGTGCAGCGCTGCCATTGCGTTTGATTTGATTCACACACAAATTGCTGTGCGCGCCATATGACAAGCCCACACTGGCCGAGGCGCGCGAAATTTCTTCCATGGCAATCATGTGTGCGAGGTAGCCCATGTTGGCGCCGCCGTATTCTTCAGGCACGGTGATACCCAAGACACCCACATCGCCCATCTTGCGCCACAAGTCCATGGGGAATTGGTCACTCCGGTCAATCTCCATGGCGCGTGGCGCAATTTCAGCCTGTGCAAAATCACGCACGGCCTCTCTGAGGGCGTCAATGTCTTGGCCCAATTGAAAATTCAGTCCTGGCATGTTCATGTTTCTTCTCCCGTGCTGTGGCTTTGAGTGACTTGAGGGCTTAATACTTTTTTGCCACTGGCACCAAAGTTTGCTGCATCACGGCGCACGCTGTGCGCTCGCCTTGCGCATCGATGTGCACCACTTCTGCGGTGGTCACGATGATGCGTTTGCCTGCCTTGGTCACTTTGCCAGTGGCACGCAGTTCACCACCTTGCAGGCTGCTTAAGAAATTGATTTTGTATTCGACGGTCACAACTTCCGCACCTTCTTCGAGCATGGTTAAACCGGCATAACCGCCAGCGATGTCAGCCAAGGCGCCGATCACACCGCCATGAAAATTGCCTTGCTGCTGCGAGACTTTGTCACTGAAGGGCAAGGCCACTTCGACCTCACCGGGCAGGGCGCGCAAGAGGCGCGCATCCAGATGCAGCATCATGCCTTGGCGGTTGAAGCTGGCTGCGACACGTTGGCCGCACGGGCTGTTCAGGTCAGAGCCGTCCATCATGCCTGCCCTTTTGGGGTGTTTGTTTTGGCAGCTTTTGCCAGCAAATTGCGCGCATCTTTTTCATGGGTTTTGACTTCGTTCAAGGTGGCTTGCAGATCTGCCAATTGCGCTTGCAATTGTCGCTGGTGCACATCCAGCACCGTTAAAAACTTTTTCAACTGCGGCACTGTATCGCGCGGGCTGTCGTACATGTCAATCAGGTCTTTGGCCTCGGTCAAACTCAAGCCCAAGCGTTTGGAGCGCAAGGTCAGCTTCAAGCGGGTGCGGTCGCGCGCAGAGTAGACCCGGTTGCGCCCACCGGGGCCAGAGCGCTGGGGCTCAAGCAAGCCCATGTCTTCGTAGAAACGAATGGCGCGCGTGGTCAAGTCAAATTCTTTGGCCAAGTCGCTGATAGAAAAACTGGTTGCCATCTGGAGTTCCCGCTCACAAGCCTGCGCACAGGCGACAGCCCGAAACTTCTGGCTCGCCCTACAATGCATGAAATTAGTTTGACGTTAACGTTAACGTCAACCCCCACATGCTACCCCAATCTGGGGCTGGTTCAGAAAAATTTGAGGCCCCATGACCGCTGCTTCACCGCCTGTTTCGCTGGAATCCCAGCTTTCCTTTCCACTGGGCCAAACGCTGCCCGAGCTTGGCCAAGTTCTGCAAGTGGCGCCCGGCATTTTGTGGCTGCGCATGAACCTGCCTTTTGCGCTGGACCATATCAACTTATGGCTTTTAAGGGACGAGCAAGACGGCCCCCATGGGCCAGTGCAAGGCTGGACAGCGGTGGACTGCGGCGTCTGCAACGACAACACCCAAGCGGCGTGGGAGAAAATTTTCGCATCAGCGCTAGAGGGTTTGCCCATTTTGAAGGTGGTGGTCACGCACATGCACCCGGACCACATGGGCATGGCGCACTGGCTGTGTGAGCGCTGGCAGGCCCCTTTGTACATCAGCAGCACCGAGTTTCAAGCGGCCTTGCTGGCCTCCTCGGGCGGCACCAATTTTGGCGGCCCCAGCACACAAGCATTTTTTGCTGTCAATGGCTGGACCCAAAGCGAAGACCAACTGCAAGTGGGCGCGCGTGTGTCTTACTACGCTGGTATGGTGCCCTTGGTGCCGCAGACGCACCACCGCTTGATGCACGAGACTGTTCTGCACATCGGCGGGCGCGACTGGCGTTGCATCAGTGGCTTTGGTCACTCACCTGAACACATGGCCTTGTATTGCGAGCCAGCCCGGGTGCTCATCAGCGGCGACATGGTGCTGCCTAAAATTTCGACAAACGTGAGTGTTTACGCCCAAGAACCTGAAGGCAACGCATTGGCTTTGTTTTTAGCCTCACTCAAAAAATTTGACGACTTGCCTGAAGACACCTTGGTACTGCCCTCTCACGGGAGGCCCTTCAAAGGACTGCACACACGCACATCGCAACTTCACGCCCACCATCAAGAGCGCTTAGAAGAAGTGATGCAAGCCTGCGCTGTCAAGGCGAGCAGCGCGCACGACATGCTGCCCGTGATTTTCAAGCGGCCTTTGAATTTTCACCAAACCACTTTTGCCATGGGCGAATCAGTGGCGCACTTGCATTTGCTGTGGTACTCGGGGCAATTGAAGCGGCGCCAGGACGCGCAAGGTGTTTGGCGTTTCAGCCCCAATTAGCCAAGTTTTCTTTTTGCAATTGTTTGCGCTGCGCATCGTAGTCCGGCAAAGCTATTTCCACGATTTTCCAAAAGGCTGGGCTGTGGTTCATCTCTTGAAGATGCGCCAACTCGTGCACCACCACATAATCAATCGCATCCAATTGCAGGTGCACTAACCGCCAGTTCAAACGAATCGCGCCGTCCACGCGCGCACTGCCCCAGCGCGATGAGGCATTGGACAAACTCAGTTTGCGCCACTGCACACCCATGCGCGGGGCGAAGTGGTTCAGCCGATCCTCAAACAAACTGCGTGCTTGCCGCATGAGCCAAGCTTGCACGGCATCGCGTATTTGCGCTGGCAGCGCGTGCTGGGGCAAGGCCAGACGCAACTGTGCGCCGCCCTCTTCGTTGTCGCAATATTCCGTGCGACCGTTTTCAGGGCACAAACGCAAGGCAATGGGCTGCCCCAAATAGTCCAAGAAAGCACCTTCGCGCCACTCGATTTGGCGAATATTTTGTTGCTTGACTTGCACCTCAGCCCACTTGCGCAAAACCCATTCGGCGCGCTCTTGCAAAGCAGCCTCAATGTCTTTCAACGTGACCCATTTGGGCGCGCGCACCTCCAGGCCATCCGGGCCAACCAAAAACCCGATCGAGCGGCGACGCACACGCTGAAAAATATAAGCCACTCGCACACCTTGCAAAACTGTTTCGCGATTGGCCTTGGGGTGGCTCCACACTGGCAGATGGGCATCGCCATCTGCCCTGATTTGCACACTGCTGGGTTGGGGGGGCGCCGGACTTGTGGTTTTTTGACGCTGGCGTGCACGCGGGGCCGGCGGCACCTGCGGCGCACTGTGCACCGGCGCACTGAAAAAATCAAGTACGAGCTGCAGTGGGTTGCGCATAAGCATCGGGGTCGAGGCGGTGCATTTCAGCTTCTATCCAATTTTCCACCTCTTGCATCAACTCTTCGGGCTCACGGCCCGCGCTTGAAATGGCTTTGCCAATCGAGATGTCGACCACTCCGGGCTTTTTAACAAAGGCCTTAGTCGGCCAGCAACGCGCCGAGGTGACGGCCACCGGAATGACGGGCACACCCGCCTCAATGGCCAAGCGCGTGCCGCCTGTTTTGTAAACCCCTTTTTGCCCGCGTGGAATGCGCGTTCCCTCGGGAAACATGATCACCCAAACACCTTGCGCCATGAGCCTTTTGCCCTGCGTGACGACCTTGGAGAAAGCCTGTGCCCGCTGGCTGCGGTCAATGTGAATCATGTCCATGCGGCTCATGGCCCATCCAAAAAATGGCACACGCAGCAGCTCTTTTTTGAACACAAACGCCAAGGGGTGCGGCATGATGGCGGGCATTACAAAAGTCTCCCAAGTCGACTGGTGCTTGACCAACAACACCACCGGATCTTTGGCGCCTTGCGGCAAATTTTCCATGCCGGTGATGCGGTTTTCAATGCCCAAAATCAAAGTGCCTGCGTTGACCGAATTGCGCAGCCACCCGGCACACAACCAGTACACGCGCGTGCTGCTGACAAACACAGAAGCAAACACCACCACCAAAGCCCAAGGCACCACCGTCACAACCATCCACACCAAATGAACGACCGCGCGTAACCAATTCATGGCAAAGCCTCAGTGGATTTTTTCAAGAAGCTGTCCACAAAGGCATTCAGATCGGTGTGCACTTGCGTCAAAGGCGGAAAGGCATCGGGCAACGCTTTGCCTCGCAAAGGCTCGGACCATCCGGTCAAAACCAAATGCGCCGTGCAGCCAGCGGCGTGCGCGGCCTGCATGTCGCTCAAGGAGTCGCCCACAAAAGGCACACCATTCAAGCTCACGCCAAAGCGCTCAGCGACTTGCTCGAGCAGCCCAGGCAAAGGCTTGCGGCAGGTGCACGCATCGGCGGGGGTGTGGGGGCAATAAAAAATAGCATCCAAGCGCCCACCCACTGCAGCCAGTTCTTTGTTCATGCGCTTGTGGATGGCGTTCAAAGCAGCCACATCAAACAAGCCTCGGCCCAAGCCCGACTGGTTGGTAGCCAAGACCACGTGGTAGCCCGCATGGTTCAAGCGGCCTACGGCTTCTAAGGCGCCAGGCAGCGCATGCCACTCGTCTGGCGTTTTGATGTACTCGTCGCTCTCACGGTTGAGGGTGCCGTCGCGGTCCAAGATGACAAGTTTCATTTCAAGCTTCGTTTTGTTCAATGGCCATCACGCCAAGCGTGACAAGTCGGCCACACGGTTCATGGCCACGTGCAAGGACTTGAGCAATCCTTGCCGGTTCAAGCGCAAATCCAAAGCCTCGGCATTGACCATGACGTCATCAAAAAATGCGTCAACCGGTGCGCGCAAAGCAGCCAATGTTTTCAACGATGCGGTGTAGTCACCGGCTTGGTACAAAGCCTCAGACTGCGGCAACAAATGCAGCATGACTTCATGCAAAGCTTTTTCAGCGGGCTCTTGCAACAAGCCCGGATTGACATGCGCATCCACCTCTGGGGCTTTTTTCAAAATATTGCCAATGCGTTTGTTGGCAGCGGCCAGCGCCGGGCTTTCGGGCAAGACCGCAAAGGCGCGCACCGCCGCCATCAGGCGAGGCACTTGCGCCAAACGTGCAGGTCGCAAGGCCAACACCGCATCCACCTCTTGGCTCGTAAAGCCTTGCTCGCGCACGCTGCCCGCTAAACGGTCGAACAAAAAGTTGCTCAAGGCCTCGGTCGGGTCGCTGATTTGACTGCCAAACACCGGCAAGGCAATGGCCAACAAGCGCGGCCACTCTAGGGCCAAATCTTTTTCCATCAAAAGGCGCAAAACGCCCAAGGCATGGCGGCGCAAGGCAAAGGGGTCTTTGTCGCCCGTGGGTGCATTGCCAATGCCAAACAAGCCCACCAAAGTCTCGAGTTTGTCGGCCAAGGCCAGCAGCACGCCAACTTCGTTGCGCGGCAATTCATCGCCTGCAAAGCGCGGCCTGTAATGGTCTTCAATGGCGTGGGCGATCTCTGGCGAGAGCCCGTCGTTGAGCGCGTAGTAGCCGCCCATGATGCCTTGAAGCTCTGGAAATTCGCCCACCATGTCGGTCAGCAAATCGGTCTTGGCCAACTGCGCGGCGGTGTCTGCCGCTTGCGCCAATGCAGCGCCGCCCAGCTCATGCCCAATGGCTTTGGCAATGGCACGCACGCGCGCCATGCGCTGGCCTTGCGTGCCCAATTTGTTGTGGTAGACCACCTTGCCCAAACCATCCACACGCGAGGCCAAAGATTTTTTTCGATCTTGGTCAAAGAAAAATTGGGCATCGGCCAAACGCGGGCGAACCACGCGCTCATTGCCTTGAATCACAGCGCTGGCATCATCCGGTGTGATGTTGCTCACCACCAAAAACTGGTGCGTCAACTTGCCCTCTTGCGTCAACAAAGGAAAGTATTTTTGATTGGCCTTCATGGTCAAAATCAAACACTCTTGGGGCACTTGCAAAAATTGTTTTTCAAACTCACAAATCAAGACATTGGGCCGCTCGACCAAGGCAGTGACTTCGTCGAGCAAGGCCTCGTCTTCGATGGCGTGCACATCTGGCCCGACTTGGGCTGCGGCTGCAGCCAGTTGCCGAACAATCTCCGAGCGTCGCAGCGCAAAACTGGCGATCACGGCGCCGTCCTGCGCCAACGCGGCTTCATAAGTGTCTGCGTGCGTCAGAACCACGGGCGAGACGGCTGCTTCAAAGCGATGACCCTGTGTGCTGTTGCCCGCCGTCAAGCCAAGCACTTTGACCGGAACCACAGCGCTGCCGTGCAAGGCCACCAAGCCATGCGCTGGACGCACAAAATTCACACTCGACCAGCCGGGCAACTCACAATCGACGCTGAGCTGGTAAGTCATGACTTTGGGAATAGGCAGTTTGGCCAAAGCTTCTTCCAAGGCCTTTTGCAAACCCACTGCCAGACTCACCCCGGTGGCCACGCTGTCGTAGAACAAGGCCGGTGCTTTGCCATCGGGCGCTTGCTTCAAACTGGCCACCAAGGCCGCGGGGTCTGACACATCGGCGCCCAGCGCCTGGAGCTTTTTCAACAGCGCCGGCGTGGCTTGCCCTTGAGCGTCCAGGCCCACGGCCAGCGGCATGAGTTTTTGCACAACGGCTTTGTCAGGTGCCTGCGCCGCCACCTGTGTGATGTGCGCAGCCAAGCGGCGCGGTGAGGCATAGGGCGTGACCACGGCATCTGCAGGTGTCAAGCCCAAGGCATGCAATTGCTCAGCCAGCACAGTGGCAAAGGCTTGGCCCAATTTGTTCAAGACTTTCGGAGGAAGCTCTTCAACAAACAATTCAACGAGTAGGTTTTGACGGTTCATGGTGTTGCTCGGGCCCTTCAGGCTTTCTTCGTCAATGGCGAGAGTTGCGCCATTTGCGCCACCCACTCGCGCGGCGCCATGGGAAAGCCCAAGCGCTCGCGACTCTCCAAATAACTTTGCGCCACAGCGCGCGCCAAATTGCGAATGCGCCCAATGTAGGCGGCGCGCTCGGTCACACTGATCGCGCCGCGTGCGTCCAATAAATTAAAACTGTGCGCAGCCTTGAGCACTTGCTCATATGCGGGCAGCGCCAGTTGCGCGCCAATCAAATGCTGCGCTTGTTTTTCATGTGCTGTGAAAGCGGTGAACAAAAAATCTGCGTCCGCATGTTCGAAGTTGTAGGTCGATTGTTCGACCTCGTTTTGATGGTACACGTCGCCATAGCTCAAGCTCTCGGTCCACTTCAAGTTGTACACGTTGTCAACGCCTTGCAAGTACATGGCCAAGCGCTCTAAGCCGTAAGTGATCTCGCCTGTGATCGGCTTGCAGTCGATGCCGCCAACTTGCTGAAAGTAAGTGAACTGCGTGACCTCCATGCCGTTCAACCAAACTTCCCAGCCCAAACCCCATGCGCCGAGCGTGGGGTTTTCCCAATCGTCCTCGACAAATCGAATGTCGTTTTTTTTCAGATCAAAACCCAAGGCGGTCAACGAGCCCAAATACAACTCCAAGATGTTGCTAGGCGCCGGCTTTAAGACCACTTGGTATTGGTAGTAGTGCTGCAATCGGTTTGGGTTTTCACCATATCGGCCGTCTTTGGGGCGACGGCTCGGTTGCACGTAAGCCGCCTTCCATGGCTCAGGGCCAATCGCACGCAAAAAAGTGCCGGTATGCGAGGTGCCGGCGCCTACCTCCATGTCATAGGGCTGCAACAAGGCGCAGCCCTGAGTGTCCCAATACGATTGCAAGCTGAGAATGATTTGTTGGAAGGTCAACATGTGAAAGAAAAAAAGGGGGCCACCCACGAACATCGGCGGCAAAGCTTGATTTTAAAGCGCGCGCGGTCGTTCTCGCCATGTCAGGGCGGTCAAAACCAAAACTATTGCCAAGCACAACAGCCAAAGCGGCGATAAACCCCACTTTGACACCCAGCGCGCATAAGGTGTCAGTCCGCTTCGGCCCTCAAATTCACCGACCAAGACGCCACGTGTGAACGGCTGGATGTGTTGCTGTACACGTCCTTGTGCATCGATGATGGCAGTGGCCCCCGTGTTGGTAGCGCGCAGCACGGGCCTTTGAAACTCCAAAGCCCGCATGCGCGCAATGTTCAAGTGCTGGGGCACGGCATGCGTGTCACCAAACCACGCGATGTTGCTCATGTTGACCCACACCGTGGGCGCAGTAGCCGCTTGCCTAAATTGTTTCGCGAGTTCTTCGCCAAACAAATCTTCGTAACAAATTTGCAAAGCCACGCGCTGGCCCTGCCACATTAGAACATCCGATGCAGGGCGTGCTTGGGCAAAGTCGCCCAAAGGGATGTGGAGCATGTCCACAAACCACTGAAACAGCGGTGGCACAAACTCACCAAAAGGCACCAAGTGCTGCTTGTCATAACGGTAAGCGTTAGCCTCTGCAGGCCCCAATGCCACAGCAGAATTGCTATAACCCACGCCGGGCCCGCCCATGGGCATTCCGATCAAAGCCAATTGCGCCGGCGCAGCTTTTTGCGAAAATTTCTGACGTAAACCTGCCCAATAGGCAGGCGGTAGTTGCTGCGGCAAGACGGGAATGGCTGTTTCGGGTGTGACCACCAAAGATTGCTCATTGGCCAACAACTGCGCGCCATACCAGTCGATCGCTTCACGCAGCCCTTGCGATGGCACAAACTTTTCGTCTTGCGCAATATTGCCTTGCAACAAGCGAACCGACATCGTGCCGGCCGACTCGGTCCAAGACGCCGATGTACTTTGCAAGGCCCATGGCAATGCCAAGCCCAACAACACCAAGCAAAACCCCAAGGCCCAAGACGTGCGCGGGCCGCGGCGTGAGTCTGTCTGCGCCATGCCAAAGCCTGGAAAATTCAGGGCCAGCAACATGGCCAAGCCCATGGCCGTACCAGCGGCCACACTGCCCATTCCATAGACCCCCACCCAAGGCGCATAAGCGGCCCACAGACTGTCCACATGCGCATAGCCTGCAGCGCCCCAAGGGAAACCGGTGAACCACTGCGCACGCATCAATTCAGCCAAGGTCCAAAGGGCGGCAAACCCCATGGCCCCCAGAACAAGAGCAAAGCCCTTGGTGATGCGCCCTGTTTTCAATCGGCGCCACAGCACGGCCCACACGGCGCAAGCCGCAGCGTAATAAAGCGCCAGCGCGGCAGCCAAACTCAAGATGGCCAACACCGACAAGCCCGCCGACAAACCACCATAGCGGTGCAGCGAAACATACAGCCAACCCCATGTAGCCAACAACCATGCGGTGGCAAACAAGCCGCCCAGCCAAGCGCTTTGGCGCCAATGTACGCCGCGCTGACCGTGTCTGTGTTGACTGGTATTTTGCTCGCACCTGAGCAACAAAAAAGCCAAGGTACTCATGCTGAAGGTTTGCAAAATTCCTGATGCCGTGCCTGCGCCCATGCCCAGTTCGCGCCAAGGAAGGGCCATCGACAAGCCATGCGCTAGCCCCGCCAAAACTGCCCAGGCCCAAAGCGTCCATGGCAATTTGGTTTGGCTGAACATCATTTGATTTTGGCAGCCGGTGTGGGCGAGACCTTGAACCACCGCACCGCGCCGCCCTTGGTGTGCAAGACCACGAAATCCAGGCCCGCCAAGCTGTGCTTCTCGCCGCGTTTGGGCACATGGCCCATGGCATGCGCGATCAAACCGCCCACAGTGTCAAACTCGTGGTTGGGTTCATCTTGCGCTTGCGGATTCAACTGCACACCGAAGGCTTCACTGACCCGCTCTAAGGACGTGTCACCACTGACGCGGTAAGTCTGATCTGCCAAACCAAAAATATCGCCAGCGTCGTCTTCAATGTCAAATTCATCTTCAATTTCACCCACGATTTGCTCGAGCACATCTTCGATGGTGATCAGGCCCGCGGTGCGGCCGAACTCGTCAATCACGATCGCCAAGTGCTGCCGGTTGTCGCGAAACTGGCGCAGCAAATCATTGAGCCCCTTGCTCTCTGGCACAAACAAGGCCGAGCGCAGCAAAGCGCGGATGTTCAACTCAGGCGCGCGCTGAAGCTTGAGTAAATCTTTGGCCATCAAGATGCCAATGATGTTTTCGCGGTCGTCTTCGTAAACAGGAAAGCGTGAGTGCGCTGTGTCAATGACTTGGTGCAGCAACTCGTCAAAGGGTGCGTCGATCGAGAGCAAATCCATGCGCGGCGCAGCCACCATGACGTCGCCCGCCGTCATGTCAGCCATGCGGATCACGCCTTCGAGCATGACACGGCTGTCAGCGTTGATGATCTCGTTGTCTTCGGCTTCGGCCAGGGTTTCGATCAACTCGTCTTTGGAGTCAGGGCCGGGGTGGATGAACTCCGCCAACTTTTGCAAAAAAGTTCGTTTGTCTTCGCGTTCGGGGCCGCGCGCGGGGTGTGGGTCTGACACAGTCAAGAGGGCAGTGTTTGCCTTGGTTGCAGGACCTCCAGCATAGCGGATCCAACCGCTGGCGGGGCGTGCACTGACTTAATTTTTCATTCCGCCGATTGGTGCCGGCCCAATTGCACACCGCGGCGCACGTCTTGCATCATTTTGAGGGCGGCCATGAACTGCTTGGCCCTGGTTTTGAGATGAAAATCGACATCGGCCAAACTGTCGTCAACCAACTCGCTGAACTGGCTGTCCAAATTGGCTTCGGGCAAGCTTAAATAGGCGTCACTTTCGCCGCCCTCACGCTCTATGCGTGCGCCTGCATTGCGAGCAATCTTGAGCATGGCTGTGTTCTCAGTCAGGGCGTGGATAAACAGCAGGCCCACCCCCTCATTGCGTGCGTGCACCACGGCTCTTTTGAACAAACGCCCACCCAAGCCCCGCCCACGCATGTGGGCGTCCACCGATACGCCAAACTCCGCGCAGCAAGCCCATTGGGGGTCCACTGAAAAAGCCATGTGCGCCACGGCCAGCAACTCCAAGCGGCGGTTGAAGACGCCGTAAATATCGTCGCGCTCAAAATTCAAACCCGCTACATAGCGCTCAATTTGCTCGTCTGTGGCATGAAATCCAAAGCGCAAGTAGCGATCCGTCGTGTTCAACAGCTTCAAGTGATGTGCAATGCGCTCGCGGTGGCGCGGCCCCAAACTGCGTATGGGAATCCAGCGCATCAGGCGATGCCAGAGCGTTTTGGGGCGAGTGTTTGAACTGAGTATCATAGGGTTTACCCTATTATTGCATGGATTTTCTCGGCCCATCGTACCTGCCCCGTGGCGCTTGGCCCAGAGTATGGCGACAATCGCTCTCTTACCGTTAGGAGTTGCAGCACATGGACAAGATTTGGCTCAAAAATTACCCCGACAAGGTCGCCCACGACATTCACCCCGAGGAATACAGCAACTTGACACAGTTGCTAGACAAAGCATTTGCTCAGCATGGCGACAGCCCCTTTTCTGTTTGCATGGACCGCTGGATGAGCTACCGCGAGTTGGACCAATTGTCCAGGTCCTTGGGCGCATGGTTCCAAGCGCAAGGCTTGGCCCCCGGCGCGCGCATTGCCATCATGCTGCCCAACTTGCCGCAGTTCGCCGTGACCATGGCCGCCATATTGCGTGCGGGTTACACCTGCGTCAATGTCAACCCCTTGTACACCGCGCGTGAACTTGAGCACCAGCTCAAAGACTCCGGCGCCACCGCCATTGTGATTTTGGAGAACTTTGCCGCCACCTTGGCTCAAGTGATCGAACACACCCCCATTCAGCACATCGTGCTGGCCTCTATCGGTGATTTACTCGGGCCTTGGTTTGGCCGCTGGATGACTTTTGCCGTGCGTCACTTGGCCAAACTGGTGCCAGCTTTTGAGTTGCCCGTGAACGCGCAGCGCAAAGTCACGCCCTTCAAACAAGCGCTGGCCCAAGGCCGTGATTTGAATCTGAAAAAAATTCCACAAACTTTAGACAGCATTGCTTTCTTGCAGTACACCGGCGGCACCACGGGCTTGTCCAAGGGCGCGATCTTGTCTCACCGCAACATTGTGGCGGCCATTTTGCAAGCCGAGGCCTGGTTCACCCCGGCCTTTGAGCGCTTGGGCGACCTGCGCAAAGTCAACTCCATAGCGGCTTTACCGCTGTACCATATTTTTGCGCTGACCCTGTGCCTGCTGGCCATTCGCCAAGGCTCACACCTGACCCTGGTGCCCAACCCGCGTGATTTTGGCAAGTTCATTGAGGTGCTGAAAAAACGGCCCTTTCACATCTTGCCGGGCGTGAACACCTTGTTCAACGCCTTGCTGCAACACCCGATGTTCAAAACCCTTGATTTTTCTAAACTTTGCCTGACCCAAGCCGGCGGCATGGCAGCCTCGGAAGGCACGGCCAAGGCTTGGCAAGCGGCCACCGGCAGCGCCATGATCGAGGGCTGGGGCATGAGCGAGACCTGCGCCATTGGCAGCAACAACCCTGTAACGCAACAAGTCTTCAGCGGCAGCATCGGTTTGCCACTGCCCAGCATAGAGATGGCCATCAAGAACGAAGAAGGCACCACCTTACCCCAGGGCGAATCGGGCGAAATTTGCATTCGCGGCCCCAATGTGATGGTGGGCTACTACCAACAAGCCGAAGAAACCGAAAAAGCCTTCACCCCTGACGGCTTCATGCGCACGGGCGACATTGGCATCATGGACCCAGAAGGCTATTTCCGCATTGTGGACCGATTGAAAGACATGATCATCGTCAGCGGCTTCAATGTTTTTCCCTCCGAGTTGGAAAACGTGATTTCCCTCTGCCCTGGCGTGATCGAATGCGCGGCTGTTGGCATTCCAGACAGCATGCAAGGCGAGACCATCAAAGTTTTTGTGGTCCGAAGCGACGCGATGCTGACCGAAGAAACTTTGAGCCGTTTTTGCCACGACAACCTGACCGGCTACAAGCGCCCCAAGTACATCGAGTTTCGCGACGAATTGCCCAAATCCAATGTGGGCAAAATTTTGCGGCGCGAATTGCGAAGCAGCAAATGACGGTGGCCATGCATGGGCCGAGTCAAGCTCGTCACAGGCTTCTTGGCCAGGTGATAAATTGAATCCCCTGCCGCAAGGTCTGCAGGTTTTTGAGCGCGGCTGGCTCTCGTCCAACAATGTTTTATTGACCGATGCACACAGCAGCGTGCTGGTTGACAGCGGCTACGCCACCCACCAAGCCCAAACGCAGTCACTGGTTTCGGTGGCCCTGCAGGGTCGCCCACTTGACTTGTTGGTTAACACCCACTTACACAGCGACCATTGCGGCGGCAACGCTGGCTTGCAATCTGCATACCCAGATTTGCAAACCATGATCCCACCAGGCGAGGCCCCAGCCGTCTTAATCTGGAACGAGGATGCGCTCAGTTACAAGCCCACTGGACAGTTTTGCCCACGTTTTAAATTCGACAAGTTGCTTCACCCCGGTCAGGTGCTGCGCATGGCGAACTTGGACTGGCAGATCTTGGCTGCGCCCGGTCATGACCCCCACTCAGTGATTATTTTTGAGCCTAGCCACAAAGTTTTGATTTCTGCTGATGCACTTTGGGCTGATGGCTTTGGCGTGGTATTTCCCGAATTGGAAGGCAAACATGCTTTTGATGAAGTGGCCAAGACACTCGATTTGATCGAGGGCTTGCAAGCCGAATGGGTCATCCCTGGCCACGGCGCCATCTTTCAAGATGTAGCCTCAGCCTTGGCCGCAGCCAGACGGAAATTGGATGGTTTTATGCAAAATCCAGAAAAACACGCACGCTATGGTGCCAAGGTTTTACTGAAATTCAAGCTCCTAGAATTACAGCGCGCCCCACAAGCCAGCTTTGTTCTGTGGGCGACTCAGACACATTACTTCCAAGTTTTGCATCAACGCTACGGCCTTGGGCAGCCTATCAAGGAGTGGGTCGAGCAGCTTTTAGCAGACCTGCAACGCAGCCGCGCTTTGGAGCTGGTGGGCCAGGATGTGGTGAACCTTTAGCAAGTTAATATCAGGGGTTTAGCACGGGTAATTTGAGGCTGATGCCTAATTAATTGCAACCCTTGCCAAGTGAACTGACCAAAAAAAATGCCCCATCTTTCAATGGGGCATTTTTCGCTATACAAGCCTGACAATGTCCTACTTTCACACGGGAACCCGCACTATCATCGGCGCTGAATCGTTTCACTGTCCTGTTCGGGATGGGAAGGAGTGGTACCAACTCGCTATGGTCATCAGGCATAACTTTGCGTTGTCTTGACCTTGCGGTCAAGACAACAAATTCATAGAGTTTGGAATCAGATTTTTGAGTGCGTCAACTTGGCATAACATCCTTGATCATGCTGCTTCTCATTGCTGAGAATCTGATCAAAGTTATAGGGTCAAGCCGCACGAGCAATTAGTATCAGTTAGCTTAACGCATTACTGCGCTTCCACACCTGACCTATCAACGTCCTGGTCTTGAACGACTCTTTAGGGGGCTCAAGGCCCCGGCAGATCTCATCTTGAAACGAGTTTCCCGCTTAGATGCTTTCAGCGGTTATCTCTTCCACACTTAGCTACTCGGCAATGCCACTGGCGTGACAACCGATACACCAGAGGTGTGTCCACTCCGGTCCTCTCGTACTAGGAGCAGGCTTCCTCAAATCTGCAGCGCCCACGGAAGATAGGGACCAAACTGTCTCACGACGTTTTAAACCCAGCTCACGTACCTCTTTAAATGGCGAACAGCCATACCCTTGGGACCGGCTACAGCCCCAGGATGAGATGAGCCGACATCGAGGTGCCAAA